>Ga0102853_1000430_pt1 | contig 6879 bp, 6 predicted proteins | sample Colrivmeta1370B3_FD_78181 | JGI IMG/M metagenome (GOLD analysis project Ga0102853, IMG submission 78181) | Estuarine microbial communities from the Columbia River estuary - metaG 1370B-3 | ecosystem: Environmental > Aquatic > Marine > Intertidal zone > Estuary | place: USA: Columbia River Estuary... | reverse complement strand
TTAATAAGGTCGATAACACAACAGCCGCCGATAGATGAGTGGAAGATATTTATTAGGCGGCATGCCGGACCTTTTTGGATTCTCTACTGGCTGAGCGCAACAATACGGCATAAATTCCCAATCTATTGGCTGAAAATCCATGATTTCAAGCGAAAGTTTCGATGAAAAAAGTAACTATTATCCAACGTATTGTTCCGCACTACCGCCTTCCATTGTATCGGGTGATGGTAAAGGAACTTGCTAAGCATGGCGTCGAATTGACCATATTATTTGGGCAAGAGCGAGAAGGTACTGTGCCAAAAAGCATGACAAGCACAGAGTCTTGGATGCATAAAAGTAACAACATATATTTTTCTATATTTGGGCACGAAATTGTGTACCAACCATTTTTCATAAAGTCGTTTGGATATGATCTTGTTATTACAGAGCAAGCTAACCGGTTGGTTTTAAACTATTTTTTGCAGTTTTTCTTGAGGTTTTCGGGTGCAAAATTGGCTTTTTGGGGCCATGGCAGAAATTTCCAGGCAAACAATAGTGGCAGTATCCTAGAGTCAGTCAAAGCAAAAGCCACTAACTATGCAAATTGGTTTTTTGGATATACCAACAATAGCGTAGACACTGTCACGAGTAATGGTTTCCCTGTCGAAAGAACTACTGTGTTAGAAAATGCAATCGATACAACTTCATTAAAAGTCGCCTACGATAAGATTTCGATCGAAGAACTTCAGCCTATACGAGAGAGCGTTGGGTTATCTTCAAATAACATCGGTATTTATTGTGGTGGAATGTATTCAGACAAAAAAATACCCTTTCTACTTGATGCTTGTTTGGCCATTAAAAGTAAGTTGCCTGATTTCGAAATGATATTTATTGGGGCTGGGCCAAAAGCGAACTTGATTGACGGTTTTTGTAAGAAAAACCAATGGGCAGTAAGCTTAGGAGAGGTTACTGGAGTTGAAAGAGTAAAGTATTTTGCTGTAAGCAAAGTTTTCCTGATGCCTGGCCTTGTGGGCCTAGCTGTTTTGGATAGCTTTGCTATGAAAACGCCAATGGTAACTACAGATATTCCCATTCACAGTCCAGAATTTGCTTATCTTTCCCACGGAGAAAATGGTCTTGTTACCCAGTTTTCAACCGAAACGTTTTCTGAAGAGGTTGTCTCTATTTTCACTAATCATCAGAAATATGAACATTTGATACAGGGATGTGAAATAGCCACTGCAAAATACACGATAGAGAACATGGCTTTAAATTTTGTAAATGGAATTATATCTGCACTAGAAATTAAACCGAATGCATCTCCAGAAAATTCTGGTCATTCATAATCCCAGGCAACGCATAGGCAGTTGTTTGAACATGCGCTAAGCAACAATGGTGGGAGGCGTTATTTTAGGGTTTAATCCTGTGGCGTTTGCATGCAGTTATCAATTCTCTTTGATCTCGCCATCAGTGCTTTATACTCGCAATAAAGTGACGGCAATAGTGGTTTATACAATCTGTGAAGTGAAGTATTTGCACCCAAATTCATTATGGATAATAAGGTATTAGTGTTATGGATCTTGTAGACCAATATGACAAATTCTATGGTAAAACTGAATTGATTGCGGAAAATCTCGTAGACTTGAAAATGAATGGTTGGCCAAAAGACAGAACTGAAGCAATTATTTTTTCGGTCAAAAGCGGTGAGTCTGTTCTTGATGTAGGCAGTGGAAATGGAAACCTCCTCTATCAGTTACGCAGTAAGTTCACGCATCTAATCGGCTTGGAATATTCGCCTAAGAGAATGCAGCAAGCTGAATTAAATCTTGCTGGTCATAATTTCACAGGTGCTTTGGGTAGCGCTGAACGTATGAATGCTTTTGACTCAAACTCTATTGATTGTATTGTGTCAGCCGACACAATAGAGCATATCCCGGACGTATATCTGGCTTGCCAAGAGTTTTTCCGCGTATTGCGTCCCGGTGGAAGCATTATTATTAATACGCCAAATATCGCATTTGTTAAGAAGCGCGCATTATTGTTATTCGGTCGATTTCCATCAACTTCCCAAAAAAATGAAGGATTAGGAAGTGATATACTTTTTGACGGTGGACACCTTCACTATTTTACCTTCCGTTCGCTATCTTTACTTCTTGTAAAATCTGGGTTTCAAATAGATAGCCGCATTGGATATGGTAAGTTCGGACGGATTCACAACATTTATCCGCAGTTATTGAGCGGTGGAGCACAAGTTGTTGCCCACAAGCCAGTGGTATAGGAAATGGATCGTCCTTTGAAACGCATTCTTGTGGTTCATAACACATATCAACTCAAAGGCGGCGAAGACTCTGTCGTAGAGAACGAAGTCTCACTTTTAGAATCCATGGGAAATGAAGTAAAGGTTTTGAAAGTTGATAACACCATAATCAATAACACCTTTCAAAAGGTATTAACTGCTTTTTCAGTAGTGTGGTCGTTCAACAGTGCTCGAATGGTTACAAACGCTATAGCAGAGTTCAATCCTGACGTAGTTCATGTTCATAATTATTTCCCGCTTATCTCTCCATCAGTGTTCCATGCCTGCAAGCAGGCTGATGTCCCGGTGGTGCATACGTTGCATAACTACCGAGCAGTTTGTCCCACTGCAATTCTAATGCATGATGGGCATATCCAAGAGCAGAGTATAAAGAATGGAAGCTGGTGGGCTATTCCAAAGAAGGTTTATCGAGATTCATATATAGGAACTGCGGCATTGGTTTGTATGATTGAGTTTCATAAACGTATCGCTACTTGGCATAACAAGGTCGATAAATTCATTGCCTTGACTGAGTTTTCAAAAAACAAATTCAATGAGGCTGGTTGGCCCATTGCTAAACTCGTTATAAAACCAAATTTTGTCGAAGACCCGATGACAGAAGATTCTTCAAGTATCTTGCCTGAGCCCTTTGCGCTTTATGTTGGCAGACTGAGTGAGGAAAAAGGTATCGAGTGCCTCCTTAAAGCATGGAGAGATATGGATTTCCCATTAAAAATCATTGGCGACGGCCCTCTAAAGGATCTTGTGGTCAAAAATGCGTCAGGCAATATTCATTACGAGGGCTTGCTAAGTAAAGATGCAGTTTTAGCTGAAATGAAAAGTGCGTCATTTCTCATGATGCCATCGACTTGGTATGAAGGCTTTCCAATGGTGTTGGTGGAAGCTTTAGCATGTGGCACGCCTGCAATAGTTTCAAAGTTAGGTAGTATGGAAGAAATTATTGAAGATGGGGTTACAGGGTTGCACTTTGATAAAAATAATGAACAGGATTTACAAAAAAAAGTTGCATGGTTAGTAGACAATCCAGACCTACTAAATCAGATGTCGAAAAATGCGCGTTCCGAGTACCTCAGTAAATACACACCAGATGGAAATTACAGGCAACTCATGGAAATTTATGACGCAGCAATACATGACTCAAGGGTAAAGTAATTGAAGTTAATAATGCAGAAAATCCTGAATATGAACGTCAATGTCATTGGTCTTGAGCAAGCAGTTGAAAGAGTATTAAGTCTTGGGCGTGGGACTTCAGGTGCATACGTGTGTGTATCCAATGTCCACATGTGTATGGAAGTGTTCGACTCAGAAGATTTTGCTAATGTCGTCAACAATGCCGATTTGGTATTGCCCGATGGGCGACCCATTGCTTGGGCACAAAGACCATTAGGCCATAGCAACGCAGAACAAGTGCGAGGCCAAGACATCATGAATGCTTTGTGCGCAGCATCAGGATCTGAAAACTTCAATATTGGTTTTTATGGTGGCAGTTCAACTGCGTTGTTAGAGGAAGTGGTAGCTAACCTCAAAAATTCATTTCCAGACATCAATATCACCTACACCTATTCACCGCCATTTCGTTCACTAACGCCCGATGAAGATACCGCGGTAGTCGATGCCATAAGTGCAGCTAAGGTCGATGTATTGTTTGTTGGCATAGGCTGTCCAAAGCAAGAGCGTTGGATGGCAGAGCATAAAGACAAGTTGCATTGCGTCATGTTGGGCGTTGGCGCTGCATTTGATTTTATTGCTGGCAGTAAAAAACACGCACCGCGGTGGATGCAGAAAATTGGATTAGAATGGCTTTTTCGATTGGCGAGCGAACCCAGCCGACTCTGGCGACGTTATTTGATTCAAAACCCGCGGTTTATTTACCATTTTTCCAAACAATTGATTAAGCACAGACGCGGATTGGGCTAATATAGCAGCCATATTTATTCACCTTACAAGGACAGACAGATGCCTAAGAAAGTAGCCCTAATCACTGGTGTAACAGGTCAAGATGGGTCTTATCTTGCTGAGTTCTTGTTGGAAAAAGGCTATGAGGTTCACGGCATCAAACGCCGCGCCTCGTCTTTCAATACCGAGCGCATCGACCATATCTATCAAGATGTACATGAAGCCAATAAAAACTTCTTTTTGCATTATGGTGATTTGTCCGATTCATCAAATTTGACCCGAATCTTGAAGTCGGTGCAGCCTGATGAGGTATACAATCTCGGAGCACAGTCTCATGTTGCGGTCTCTTTTGAGTCTCCTGAATACACGGCAGATGTCGATGCAATGGGTGCTTTGCGGTTGTTGGAAGCGATTCGACTGTTAGGGCTCGACAAGAAGACCCGTTTTTATCAGGCATCTACTTCAGAGCTGTATGGTTTGGTGCAAGAAACGCCGCAAAAAGAAACCACGCCATTCCACCCGCGTTCTCCCTATGCAGTAGCAAAAATGTACGCCTATTGGATCACCGTGAACTACCGTGAAGCCTATGGCATGTACGCCTGTAATGGCATCCTGTTTAACCATGAGTCTCCGCGTCGAGGCGAAACCTTTGTCACGCGAAAAATCACCCGGGCATTAGCCAATATTTCACAAGGTATAGAGCAGTTTTTGTACCTGGGTAACATGGATGCTTTGCGTGACTGGGGTCATGCGAAAGACTATGTGCGCATGCAGTGGATGATGCTACAACAAGAAACTCCAGATGACTTTGTCATCGCCACTGGCAAACAAATCTCGGTCCGCGAATTTGTGCGCCTTTCAGCATTAGAGCTCGGTATCACACTTGAGTTTACTGGTGAAGGTTTGGCCGAAATTGGAACAGTAGTCAAGATCGAAGGCGACAATGCTGAGGGCGTAAAAGTCGGTGACGTATTGGTTAAGGTAGACCCCCGTTATTTCCGCCCTGCTGAAGTAGAAACACTGTTAGGCGACCCGACCAAGGCCAAAGAAGTATTGGGCTGGGTGCCTGAGATTACCGTCGAAGAAATGTGTGCCGAAATGGTGGCCAATGATCTGCAAATAGCCAAACAGCATGCATTGTTGAAAAAGCATGGCTATGCGATGAATGTGGCGGTGGAATGACAGGGCAGTTACTAGAAGTGAGCAAGATGGTAGATGATATGGGCAAACACTAGGGTCTAAATACCGACGCTAAAAAATAGAGTCTAGATGCCAAGTTCAATAGCAAAACAACTGAAGGTGATCGGTATATGAAAAGGGTTTATGTTGCTGGCCACAGAGGCATGGTGGGATCGGCTATCGTTCGGCAGCTATCAACCAATATGGATGTTGAGTTGGTTACTCGCACGCACGCTGAACTGAACCTAACCAGTCAGCAAGCCGTTCTCGATTTTTTTGCGTCTGAAAATATCGATCAGGTCTATCTTGCTGCCGCAAAAGTTGGGGGTATTATTGCCAACAACACCTATCCCGCCGAATTCATTTACGAAAACCTGATGATGCAGTGCAATATCATCCATGCTGCACACCTAGCAGGCATTCAAGACCTGTTGTTTCTGGGGTCGTCTTGTATTTATCCTAAGTTGGCTGAACAGCCCATGGCTGAAACCGCCTTGTTGACCGGAACACTAGAGCCTACCAACGAGCCTTATGCTATTGCTAAGATTGCGGGCATTAAGCTGTGTGAGTCTTATAACCGCCAATATGGACGTAATTACCGTTCGGTCATGCCCACCAATCTTTATGGTGAAAACGACAACTTCCACCCTGAAAACTCCCATGTCATTCCAGCCTTGATTCGCCGTTTCCATGAAGCCAAATTGTCCAATGCGCCAGAAGTGGTTGCTTGGGGTTCCGGTAAACCGATGCGTGAGTTTTTACACGTAGACGATATGGCTGCTGCATCCATCTTTGCTATGAATCTAGATGCGGCTACTTATAAAGCCAATACCCAAGAGATGCTAAGCCATATTAATGTCGGCACAGGCGTAGACTGCACCATTAAAGAATTGGTAGAAACGGTCGCGCGGGTTGTTGGTTATGAAGGTGAGATAACGTTTGATGCCACCAAGCCTGATGGCGCACCGAGAAAATTGATTAACGTGGACCGTCTTAAAAACTTAGGTTGGCAGTATTCAATTTCACTCGAAGTTGGATTGGCCCAGACTTATACCTGGTTTCTGGACAATCAGAAGAATTTCAGAGGATAAAGATAGAACTTGGGTGAGGGGGTAGGGTTTTTAATCAAGTTATTGGGCTGGTTAAAAATTGAGCCTGTTAGTGTTAAAAGTGACTAGTCAGAATGGGCGATAAAAAAGATAGAGTCTCGTTATAGTTCATTTAATGAACGCCGTTATTGAAATGCACTGTGGACTGTCTCTGCCGCAGTTTTCCTGTTCTTTTCGATGGTTTTCTGTTTTTATTTGAATAAATAGGAACACTTCAGTTATTCAAACAATAATAAAGGCATACACATGGGTAAGGGCACACACCACACTAACGACGATCCCCGCAACGAAACCATTCTGATCAATATCAACGGTGAATTATTTCCAAGGCATGAAGCGAAGATTTCTGTTTTCGATTCAGGGTTTATTTTGGGCGATGGTGTTTGGGAAGGGCTGAGA
>Ga0102853_1000426_pt1 | contig 6939 bp, 2 predicted proteins | sample Colrivmeta1370B3_FD_78181 | JGI IMG/M metagenome (GOLD analysis project Ga0102853, IMG submission 78181) | Estuarine microbial communities from the Columbia River estuary - metaG 1370B-3 | ecosystem: Environmental > Aquatic > Marine > Intertidal zone > Estuary | place: USA: Columbia River Estuary... | reverse complement strand
GTCGACAATGTCTTGGCATTCCAGTGGCATCCAATTTGTCTGAGCCACCCACTAGGGAGTATGTTCCCCTCATTATGGCCCGTTGTCTCCACCAGTTTAGTAATAGAACTCCAACTATCACTGAATTAGAGACATTACACCCACTTCTGCTCACCCAGGATCAGGTTCCTTGGGATCCCGGTCATTTCTATGATGACCCTTCCGATGACTACGTTCGTAATCGGGATACATGGATCCGAGAAGATGCAGAAAACGAACGCCTTCATGCCGAACGCCTAGCTGCATACCAGGATGCCCTTGACGATGATAATATACACTATGCTCAGTCGTCTACCTCCACGGATATTCCCCATACCGTCCACTCAGCACAGGCAACTCTCGTGCACGACTCCGACCTACCACAGCCAGACCTGTACTATTACGATCCGTCTGACGGTTTGATTTGTCCCGCTGAGAGTAAGGTTTTAGGGGAGTCCGTCTGTCTTTCCCTACATGCCGAATACGTCATGTCCCTCGATCATAGTAAATTGGACAACACTTTTGTGCCCGACATCGTCCCTTCTGACCCATACACGTCACGTCTGTCCCGTGCCACGAGTAAAAAGGTTGATCTTGAGACACTTCGTCCATATTTTGGCTGGCGCCCCGTGGACGTCATACGTCATACTCTCCGTACCACTACACAGTTAGCCACGAATGTGATACATTATCCACTCCGACGTCACCTCAAAAGTCGTTTTATGCAACTACGTCATCGTCGTCTTAACGAAGTTATAGCTACAGACACCTATTTCTCTAGCATCCGATCACTTGAAGGATACTGGTGCGCTCAGGTGTTTTATGGTTGTACTTCACGTCGTCTTGACGTTTTCGGTATGAAGGATTCTGATGGGGAATTCCCTGAGGCGTATATGGATTTCATCCGTCAACGTGGCATCCCATCAGCCCTTCATTGTGACAATGCCAAAGCCCAACAAAGCGAACGCGTCAAACGGATACATCGCGACCTAGTGATAGCCGACCGACATACAGAACCACATTCACCTTGGCAGAATCCAGCCGAACGTGATGGCGTTAAGTATTTAAAGTCCCATGTAGAGATACTACTTAATCGGTCTGGTGCCCCTCCTACCTTGTGGTTCCTGGCTGCCCAGTACCTCTGTGACATTAAAAACGTCTGTGCTGACGAATTACTCGGGTATCGTTCTCCTAACAATGTCGCGACGGGGGAGACTGATGACATTTCGCATGTGCTGTGCTTCTACTTCTATGAGCCAGTACTATACCTTGACCCCGTAGCTAAATTTCCCGCAAGCAAGGAACAGCCTGGTTATTTTGTCGGTTTTGCCACCAACACGGGGGATCAGTTAACCTTTAAAATATTAAAGGAAGACAAGAAAACAGTCATCTCGCGCAGTGTTGTGCGCCCTGCATCCGCTGACGTAGCTAAACGAAACCGACGTGTCACTTTTGATTGGCCGATAGAAGAACAATTTGACAAAATTGATTTACCACCGTCTGATATCATACAAACTGATCAAACCACAAAACCATCCGGAGACTACGAGGATGACTCACCAACCCAAGATGATGACGTCAACTCGAATGTCGCTTCGAGAACACGATCTAAGACGAAGACCACTGGAGTTTTTCATCTTAATCAGGAAGGATCGAACCCTAGTTTCGCCAACCAATTAATTACGCTAGCGCGACGACTCCCTTCCATCATTTTGTTCACCACATTCTTCATACTAAACTACATGGGGAACGATGTTTTCTACAGTGCAATAAATCCAACCATACTGGGCGATGGTGGCACCGATGAACGAGCGTCATATGCGACTTTTGAAGGATATACCCAAAACGAGCTCGATCGGCTTAAATACCTACAAGCGCTGGATAACGAGAACAATGAGGAAGATCCCGACAACGCACTATGGCATTGTGAACAAGTAGTAGGTTTTCGTGCGAAGACGGGTAAGAAAGGTACTCAGTACGAGGTAAAATGTCAATGGAAGGACCCAAATAAATCCAAGTCATGGGTAGACTTCTATGCATTAGCGCTCCAGGATCCGATCCCCATACTACGCTACGCTCGCAAACATCATCTTCTAGACCAAAGGCCATTCAAGTCACTAAGTAGATATTGTACTGGTGATGCACCTAGCCATTTAGCACGCGCTTTCAAGGCCAAAACCAAGCCCTCCGCCCCTAAATATAAGTTCGGTATACAAGTTCCACAAGGCCTAAAACAAGCGTACGAGATAGACAGAATTAATGGGAATACGCTCTGGGCCGATGCCATCAAGAAAGAATTGGAACAGTTATCCGACTATCAGACGTTTAGGACACTGCAGCCAGGGGAGAAACTATCCGCACAGTTCCAACGCATACCATACCATATAGTATTCGACGTTAAGTTTGACTTACGACGCAAGGCACGACTCGTCGCTGGTGGCAACTGGACTACGATGGAACGAGAAGACATATACTCGGGAGTAGTTGGTATGGAGAGCATGCGCACGGGATTTTTCTTAGGCAAACTTAACGGTTTATCCTGCTGTGCGGCAGACGTTGGCAATGCCTACCTATATAGCCGAACCCGCGAAAAAGTCTATATCATAGCTGGTCCCGAATTTGGTCCCGAATTGGAGGGTCAAGTCCTAGTCGTGTACAAGGCCCTATATGGGTTACGTACGTCAGCTGCACGTTTTCACGAGCATTTGTCCGCCCAATTAATTGCTTTGGGTTTCAAGCAGACTAAGTACGACCACGATCTATGGATTAAGGATAAAGGCGACCACTATGAATATTTAGCTACTTTCGTCGACGATATCCTACTATGGAGTAAAGACCCGATGTCAGTCATGAATGAGCTTAAGAAGGTATATATCCTAAAGGGAGTCGGTATCCCAGAATACTATCTCGGGGGAAATGTCGAAATGCTGGATGAGCACTGGAAATCTGATAGTGTAGGTTTGGCAATGTCCGCAAGGACCTATATCGAGAACGTCATTCCAAAATTCGAAACACTATTTGGGCATGAGTTCAAGAAAGAAAAGACCCCAATGATAGAGAATTTCCACCCAGAAATAGATGACTCACCGTTATGCTCACCTGATGATGCCGCTCGGTTTCGGTCGGTCATCGGTAGTCTTAATTGGATCATCACCCTTGGGCGATACGATGTCCAGTACGCTACATGCGCACTCAGTAGATTTAATATGGCGCCTAGAGAGGGTCATCTTGTCGCCGCTAAACGAATCCTGGGATACCTTAAGGTATACACTAAGGGGAGAATCATCTATGACACGTCTTATCCAGACCATTCTTCTTTTCCTACGGAAGACCACCCTAATTGGGGGGAGTTTTACCCTGGTGCATCCGAAGAGATCCCTAATAATCTACCTGAAGCAAAAGGAAAATTTGTTAGGATCACGGTCTATGTCGACGCAAATTTTGCGCATGACCTCATGACGCGACGCTCTGTCACTGGTATTCTTATTTTTCTTAATAATACTCCAATCAGGTGGATCTGCAAGCGTCAGAAAACTGTAGAATCGTCAACTTACGGTTCAGAGTTAGTTGCCGCACGTGTTGCAACTGAACTCATTCTCGAGACAAGATACATGCTACGTTCGTTAGGTGTCAACATTGACGGACCAACACTCTTACTCGGGGATAATATGTCCGTAGTTCTTAACACAAGTGTGCCTTCTAGTGTACTGAAGAAGAAGCATTGTGCTATCAATTACCACCGGGTTCGTGAGGCTATCGCAGCGAAAGTCCTAAGATTCGCCAAGGTACACACTGACGATAACCTCGCTGACGTACTTACCAAACCTTTGGGTCGTCAACCATTCCATAGGTTGATTAAGGAGTACCTGTTCCGATCTCCAAAGTCGATTAAAGATGCTCGGTCTACAGATAATTAGATCAGGCGTTCTATGGTCGATGATTCGATCAGGTTCCAAGTTTTTTTTGTGTGTGTGGCGGTTTAGACGTAGGAGAAGACATTCTCCGAACTAATACCAATTGTGTGCCACCTATTAGAGGATTTATGTTTAGGAAACGAAGATTCAAGATATTCAAGATTCATGTTTAGAAAGAAGAAAAGCTCATTATTTTGGTCGGTCATACTCTGCAGAATTAAGATATTAGGGGAGTAGAAGAAGAATATATTATTCGGACGGACGGAAGGTCAGACGGATTAACCAAGGTATCTGTGGTGTGAACACGTGTAACCTAGAACATGAGGTCGCACGAGTCAATTACAAGAATATTTGGCACAGTAATTTGCACTGGAATATCTTATTCTGTTTTTACAGTATGGATATAATGATTTACACGTTACCAATATTTCGGTATGAAATTTCGGGTTCATCCTACAGAGGAATTGGTACATTTCGATGTATGTAAAGGATGAACAAGGTACAAGTTAGTATTCAAGGAAATGCATTCTATGGAGTCTAAGATTAGAATGTTTGGGCAAAGCTGTGCATTTGGGATAGGGCAGGAGACTAATATACCGTCATAAGGGAGTTTGGAGAGACGAAATATGTTCAGAATGGAGGTGCATACTCTAAAATGGGAATACAGGCTCTCATTCCCAAGATTGATTCTACAGCTGTTGCAATCGACTTTCAGAGTTGATCAGTTGTTGTGCTCACTTTTACCGATTATCATAAGAGCTTAACGTTCATTTAGTTTATTTATTTTAGTTTTACTAGTTTATCAGACCCACGACTCAAATCCGACTGAATTTGATTCATTCGACCAGAGAGCATCGCTGAGAGATTTTAGCAAGGTAATTGTCCCTCGTTCACCTGATCAATTAAACTAACCCTGTAGGTGAGAGGAAGCCAGGTTCTATCTTTTTTAACTTTCAGAAGGCGAACTGTATAAATAAGCCAAATTGCTATATAGAGCGACTGAAGCACAAACAGTATAAAAGCAGACACTCCTAGTCTAAAAAACAGGAGGTTTTTCCCAAGCCGAGGACAGTTCTTGTCTGTTGACAGCAAAGAGGCGGACGGACGTCCGGACACAGTTTTCACACTAAGGGATACTGGATTAGCTAATTTCTTAGCTCTTCATTAGATCTCGTGACTGCTGGGTTAATTATTTAGTTAATTAGCTTCAGTTGCTGCTGTCAAGACCCAGCTTTAACCTAGCTGCCCCTCCCCTGGTGTGCGAGGGGGGAAATAAGGAGATACTGGATTGGCTATTTTAATTAATAGCTCTTCATTGTATCGGGAGAAGAACAACTCCATAAACATCACTTTTAGGACTAAACCTATATAAGTGACTTTATTTTCACGAATAAAGAATCCATACTGCAAGTGTAGGGCAGTAAGTCCCCTGTAAAGGTAACGGGAGTCGGACGGTCGACACAAAACAACCGCTCAATCGCCCCTAGTGGACACTTCTTTGGGACTGACCTTTTAGACGAGACTGGGCCATTCCCTCGTCAGTAAGTGTGGTTTGCGTGAGGGGAAGTCGTACAACAAGCGCCACTTAAGGATCACTGCAACCCGAAGGAGGTAGTGGAATCTACACAGATCACTACCGGTAAGACAGTCTCTCAAAGAGTGTGCAGGCGCCGCCGACATTCTGCGATTGAGATTTACAAGAGGGCAATTGGAATCTACACGGATCGATTGCTGGCATCGGAACTCAAGAGGGCAATTGGAATCCACAGGGATCGTTGCTAGCATTGGAGTACAAGAGGGCATCTGGAATCCACGGGGATCGTTGCTAGCTAGAGGACGTCTCCCATTGGCTGTGAGATTCTCGCGATTGGAGTCACAGACAACCCTACGGTCTGCCATTAGCGACGAAGGCCCCCAATTGGTTTAAGAGGCAGCGGAGTATCAAGGATACAGTTCGGAAGCTAAGGAGCTCGCTGTAGATATTTAAATATACAAGAAAAACTTTACGTTAAATAAATTTTTATCACATCTTGTCACGATCATGCCGGGACCAGATACACGTTCCACACGTCGCACTACTGGACGTAAGAACATGGATGATATTCCTGACAGCAAACCGAAACCACGCGGTAATCGAAAAGGGCCCAAGGTATCCAAATCGGGACCAGATACACCCGAACCGCCGACACGTGGGGATATACCAACTATCACCTTGGCTGCTGACACCCCGTCGCAGCCACCGTAGCATACCCCTCGTCTACTCATGTAGGCCATCCAATTCCTGATGCACGCTCAGGAGGGAAGCGCAACAAACCCAAGAAAAGCCGCAATAACCCCTCTACTTCCAACCCTGGTACTCCACACAGTAGCCAAGACAGCCATGACAAAACAGTGAGTTCAGATCTACGAGCTCAAGTCAAGGAAATGAACCGAGCTCTCAGGGAGGCTACAACATCTTCCCCAGTACTTATGCCCCAATCGGCAACGAACCATCTAAATGAAATATTCAATTATTTAGGTATCAATGTCCCAATTGCATCCGAACTAGGTCTTATGACACTTCCAAACATCCGAGGCTATGCTGGAAATGATATTGAGGATATTATTAACATGTTCTCTAAAACGGACCTAAACAAGGCTGATTTCACAGACACTATCATTCGTCTTCGGGCAGTTGGCAAAACAATGGAAGCAATCCTGTCTACGAATATCTTGGTTCTCAGTACGAACGTCATTACAGAAGCACAACGCTCAGAAGATGGACCAGGCGTCAGCATATTCTTAGCCCAACTCCGTGACCCCAATACACTTGATCGTGTTAGGGACATATTCCGTAATTACTATTGGACCGAACGCAAGATAGTAAATACCTACCTTGAAGAACTCGAAACCGCAGGCAGTATTGCCCATAGTCGACATTCGTCATCTGTTGCCCACCATCTACCGTCTGTCGTCAGTGTTCCTCGACCTACGACTGATTCACAGTTTGCTTTCATTCCCAAACCGG
>Ga0102853_1000422_pt1 | contig 6965 bp, 8 predicted proteins | sample Colrivmeta1370B3_FD_78181 | JGI IMG/M metagenome (GOLD analysis project Ga0102853, IMG submission 78181) | Estuarine microbial communities from the Columbia River estuary - metaG 1370B-3 | ecosystem: Environmental > Aquatic > Marine > Intertidal zone > Estuary | place: USA: Columbia River Estuary... | reverse complement strand
GTTCACTTCATTCTTCGTCTGTGCGGAGGTGAACCCACCCTCCATCTTGCGCTTTAGGTCTGGACCTGGCTGTATATCCATGGCTTCCGAGTCTGGCGGAAGGCGCACCGTCGCCATCTGCAGGTGTTCTAACGATGGTTCCTGTCCAACACTCACCCACTTTCCACGAGCCTTGAAGGGTCCCGCACCCTCACCCGCCTCGTAGATTGCTATGGGAAGATACGGATCTTCAACCTTCCCCTTGGACATTTTGTGCGACCATGGGAGACGAAACCCACTTCCACGATACACAGACTCGTCTATGACCTTCTCCCACTGGACAGCCATATACGTCTTTCTCAAAAGGGAAACCACGTGCGCTCGAATGCTCAAAGCCCCCGTCTGATCCACACGCAACCCAGGCCAGTTCAAGTGCATACCAGTCTTGATTTTATCATCCACCATCTTGGGGTTTGCGACACATATGATACACCTCTGCCCTCCCAGAGTGTTCACCTTGTCGCATATGGTCTTGCAGATGACTTCAATCTGATGCATATCCAGTTGCTCATCATCTTTGTAGTCGAGATCCATGAAGAAGTTGTATACTGGTGTCTTCTGCTCCACCACAAACACCTTCTCACCCTGACTCACGGCATTGATGTATGTATCGTTGAATTCTTCGAATCTTTCATACGGGATTGACAGGACGCCACCGTCCATAAGCACGTGTGAAAGTTGTTTTCGATTGTTGAATGCATTCTGTTTACTCCACTGCTTGATCATCTCTATTATTATACTATATTCCCTACTTTTTATACATCGCCGAGAAACGATTTACCAGCACTCCGCAATCCTCCTCGTCGCCCACTTCTCCATACTGGGAAGAATTCGCCTTCATCCTCCTTTCCTTCATCCAATTGACAAGGTCCTTTGCCTTCATTCCCATGAGGACGTCCACAGTCTCTTGGGGGGCATTCTCCTCCCTTGCCATTTGAACCGCCTGATCTTTCAATTCTGCAGTCACCACCGACTGGGGCATTGTGTATATAACTCCTCTTGATATTAAAGATGGAACGAGAATCGTGCAGTTTGCGGCAGAATTCGGGGTTGTTGAGGACGTTGTATTTGATGAGATCCCACTGCTTCTTCTGACTGAAGTCCTCGAGGGTGGACCACAACATCATGTCATTCTCATCATATGTGCGCTTGATTGGCATGTGTCTCAACTTCATGGCGTCCATCTTCGCCCTCTCTGTGTTGAACTTGTGAATGGTGTCATCTCTCTCGTGCTGGGTCATGTCGACAAATAGTATGAATACGTGATATACAGACACTACCTGTATGCCTTTCAGTTTATCATCCCTTAGTTCCTCATCTGTCCGGTTTAGAGCCCTGAAGGTGTATGAGGTGTATTCTCCTTCTTTCAAAGAGATTACACCTCTTGTTTCTTCCTCCAACTCCCTAAGGGCGCATCGAAGGGGGTTATTCACCTCCCTCTTCCTGCAACCCCCTGCCACGAAGATCCAGTCTTTGAATCTTCGGTCCCGGACTGTGAGGAACCTGGGATGACCTCCTGAAATGCACACAGGGATGGCTATGGCTTTATGCCGTTCCTCGTGCATGAGGTCATTCATGGTCCTCTTGATAACTACACGGAAATTTATTCCTCCTCTTCAGCCACGGGAGCCTCGTCAGACACGGGAGGGGGTGCCATCGGTGGTGGTGGTGGTGCAGGGGCGTGAACCTTGTTGGCCAACTCAATGCTGAACGTTTTACAACGATCAATGTCACCTTTTTGCTTCTTGAGCTCCACGAACAAGTAGTAGCCAGCGGCTGCCACGAGGAGCGCAACAACAATTGAAACGGTGTCTCGGTTAATCGAGATCATTTGTATATACCTGAAGTTTTTTAACGATTATATATCGCACCACCCTTAGCCTGTGGGGTTTCACGGGGGCATCCCATCCCCGGTTCGGCGAACTGAACAGACTGGTAATGAGAAGCGCCACACTGACGCCCGATGGGAGCCTCGTCGCAACACGGCTTCTTGGCGCCTCCCGGGGTCGCGCCTATATACTGTTCCAACCCACCCGACTTGGGATCATACATGCACACAAACAAGAATGCAGCAAGCACCACGTACTGCCAGAACTTCATCTGATTTATTAATATCAGAGATTTAATTGGCATACAGAAGTCCTGCCATACCGTTGCTGATCTTGAGCATGTTGTAGTTGACTGCGTAGATCTTGCTCGTGATGTTGTCAGTCTCTGAAAGAATCCGTGCAGAGTCGAGGCGAGAGAAGTTCAGAGTGCCCGTCGGCTGGTGTTTGGCGGTGTCGAGGCAGAAGGGGTAGACGAAGGTCTTGGTGTTGTTGTTCGTCATGTTGGGGACGTGGTAAAAGCAGGTCACCTGAGTGTAGTGCGGGGATGCATACTTGTAGTCCGTCACGTCTGTACCATTGATCTGAAACTTGATGCGGTTCGTGACGGAGGCGAGACCGTTACCCGTAGTGGCAGACACCGCTGTGTTGGACGACGCCATGTACTTGACCGGGTGGTTGAACTGGAGATCCTGAACCTTGCCCAGAGACGGCTCAGCCCTCTGGACCTGCGTGATGAGAAGGTTGTGTTCCTTCTGAGCCATATCCTGCCTCTCCTGGTTGTCCAGATAGACAAAGTTACCGAAACACTCAAAACGATCCGAAGCGGACACGGTGCCCCACGTGATCCGCAGCTCCACATCGTGATACTGGAGCGCCACCAGGGGGAGGGCAGACTGGAAGTTTTCGCAGAACCAGAAACGGAGCGGGAACCACGCAGAGGCGTTGTTGAACCCAGCGTACATTCCACCAATGGCGCTACGACTCAGGGTCGTAGCCTGCGTGTCGATGGCGACGTTGGACATGAACTCGGCCTCCTGTGTGTCAATGACCTGTCCACCGATGAGAAGTTCCACCTTGTCCACCTTCTCGCACCACATAACAGGGGTCATCTGAGTGCCATCAGTGCATGTGAGGTAAACGTAAGAGAGCATGTCACCCTTACGCTCAAAGCGGAGCGTGGAGGTCCGACCAGTCGCAGGGTTCCCCTGGATAATCTGACGTTCCACAGTCTGGGCAAAGTTGGTGTGGCGGTGGTAGTTTGAGCGGAAGAAGGAAATCTCCGGCTCGCCTACGAGGTGCACGTCCTGAGCGCCGATGGCAACGAGTTGGGCAATACCACCCGACATCTATTTGTATTATTACTAGTGGCGAATATTTTTACGGACACGCATTAACACGACGAGTATGGAGCTTAATAGCAAATGAATTGTCCTCTAGACCGTTGAAACTTATGAGCTGACCGTATCTGTTTGTCCACCTGACAGTGAGACGATCCACTTGGGGAATGGGAACAGGGAAGTTAACCTGCATGTTGTAATCTGTCATCTGCTTGAAACGCTTGATTTGACCACTGGCAACATCCATGGGAATGATACCAAATGCCCTGTTCGAACTGCCAGGTCCCGCATCCTGAGTGAAATTTGTTCGAAGTTCATCGATGTCCAAGAAGACTCCCTCATTCGGAGCGAGGTTCACCACCTTTTCAGACTTTATGAACTCCCTGCCACGAGTCAGGAGGAAGTCGGAGTACAGCGGAAAGTCCTGAGGACCCGCAAATCCCACATTACTGGACATCAAGACAGTTTGGGTGGTGGTGTCATCAAACCCCATCATGCGGGTCATTTCCTGGGTATTGCTGTAAAGACCGAAGGGTCCATAGGCGGTGGGGCGTGTGAACAGAAACTTACCCTCGTTCTGGAGATAGGATACCGATATACCACAGACGTTAGAACTGGCATCAGCCATGTAACTGGCGAGACCCGTGGCACCGTAGAATCCCTGGGGAAGGCTGAAGGTCGAGAGATCGCCCAACACTTGCGTGGCATTATTAGAGGATACGTTACTCACGGAGAAGACCCCGGTGCCGTCGTTCAGGTTGTAGAGAGAGTTGGGCACGGACGCGTGCAATAGTTCCACCGAAGTAACCTCCCTGACTGGGGTAACCAGGGAGAGGACGTAGTTGTTTCCACTCGGGTAAAGGGAAAGATCCCGATTTTCAGAAGAAACAAAGATGGTGTGAGATTCCATTATTGATATACACTGTGAAATAATTTAAGCGAGGGGAGCGCCATACGGACCACCATCCTCGATCTTATAGTCGTGGCTGGCGCGAACCTTACCCTGCAGGTCGCAGAAGCCACCCGGGGTCAGCGCCTTGCTGTACTGCCCGTAGGGGCCAGCGCCCGCCACGCACTCCAGCTTGTGGGGCGCCGTGAACACCTCGATGGGGGCGGGACCAGCCGTCCTGATGTCGGCGAAACCTTCACGCCCGCCATGCCTGCATAGCATGAAAATCACGCCGACCACCATAAGGATGAGCACACGGTTATCGAGCTTCTTGAGAGCCTTGAGGAACATTTGTAATACACTAACAAATTATTATAAGATGACGGTGCGTTAAAGGATATCGAATATAATCATCTAAGACAATAGAATTCAATGGATATCGATATTGAACTTGACCGAGGCAACTCCAAGGGTGTCAGCCTCAGTTCCGCAGAGGCTGCCCTCCTGAATGAGGTCACGATCGACCCGACTCCGGCAATTCGCCGTAATCCTGTCAAAAAGGCGAGGAAACAGAGGAAGGTTCAGTTCGAAGAGGAGTTTGAGGATGATGATGATGATGTGGGTGCATTCATGAATCCGGTGAAGTCATCAAGGGAGGCTCCACCCCCGCCAGTAGAGCACGATTATCACGAGGGTCAGGATGGAGGTGGCGACTCTGAATCAGATGATGGGGATTTCAATCCTGGTGGTGGTGGTGGTGGGGGTATCGAACAGCCGAGTAATGGGTATAGCAGTGTGGATGACGAGAAGGCTGACCTCTTGAATAAACTAACCCGCCTGGAGAAGAAGGGGTATTCCATAAACAAGAAACTGAATGCTTACTCACCAGTCCAAGACCTTCGCACAGAGGTCAAGAGAATCATGTATTCCATCGAAGTGGAACAATCCGTGAAATTCTCCAGGCGTTCCCTAATCGCCTGTGTCACTGGTCTGGAGTTTCTCAACAAGCGATACAACCCCCTGGAGATCCAGTTGGACGGATGGTCCGAGAGCATCATGGAGAATGTGGATGACTATGACGGGGTATTTGAGGAACTGCATAACAAATACAAGGGTAAGATGGAGGTTGCCCCGGAGGTGAAACTCCTGATGATGTTGGGTGGTTCGGCTATGATGTTCCACCTGACGAACAGTATGTTCAAGGCGGCTGTTCCCAACGTGAATGATATCCTCAAGCAGAACCCAGGACTCGCTGCATCCATGGTGGACGCAGTGAAGAACAGCCGCCCTGGTGGAGCTCCCCCAGTCACGATGTCCGAGCCGGCCCCTGGGGGTCGGCGGGAAATGCAGGGTCCCGGTCTGGATCTCAGCAGTTTGATGGGTGGATTCGGGATGGGTCCCCCACCTGCCATGACGACTCGTCCTGAGCCGGTGGAGATTTCTACTAAAAGCGCCCCGCAGGAAGATGATACCCAGAGTGTCTCTGACATCGTGAGTGTCACAGAGAGTGAGATGCGCGAGGTGTCCATGGGAGGTGATGGTGGAAAGAAGCGCCGGGGTCGCCCTCCTGGAAGCAGGAATAAAAAAGAATTATCTTTGTAAGTGATATCATTGGATGTTGGCATACGCCCCATTTGAAACGATTGGAGAGTACGAGGCTCCCACCCCCGTAGCACCTACTCGTCAGGGGGTTCAGCCCCGGTTCAGGAACCGGAGGGCTGTCATGACCCCTGAGGAGACGGAATGTACATATCTCGTCATGTTTTTTATTTTTGGTATGGTGGTTTTATCAATTAAGTAGCAATGTATGTGTATGGGCCATCACCGCGAACCAGAGCTCTTGATTTCAGAACACTCGTTTTCACGTCACAACGTTTGGCGAAGAAGGTCCAGAAAGCCTCACCTTCTCCGCCATTCACACGGAACGAATTCGTCTCCCTAGTCCACGGGGTCACCCAGAGCGAGTATGTCTGCTGGGAGCATGGGGTCACTTGGATAGTCGGGACGTCATCCTGCGCCACCAGAGCCTTGACGTAGTCGGGGAGCGCCACATCCTCGTTGACCTTACACTGCCCTCGGTAATACACACCACCCTCTGGTCCCTCGAGGCACCCGTGCACCAGATGCCTCCTCCGCGGGTCCAGGGGGTGATCGATGACGAAGGTCTTGGCGACGTTGGTGTTGCGGAAGACCTCTCCTGTCGTGGGCTCGTAACTGAGCGTCTGAGCCGTGGCGGAGTCCAGGTCTCGAATGGGGTTTATGTAGCACGCGCTGGGGTCTTGCGATGTCAGGGCGGTTCCTGACGCGTTCAGTATGATGGAGTTGTCGTGCTGACTGGTGACGCCGTCGTGTCCTGCGCTATACCCTATGGCGATCGAATATGAACCCTGGGCGCTGTTGCCTGCCAGATTGCCGATGGCGATAGCCCTCTGCAGCTGATTGGACTCGCCAGCACCCCCACCGACCGCGATACAATCACAGCCCTGTGTCAGCTTACCCGCCGAATGACCGATCGCCAACGCAAAATTCTGCTGGTCGCTATTGCCCGCCTGGAATCCGATGGCGGTGGCGGCGTCACCCTGGGACGATTTACCCGCTTCGTATCCAATAGCCATCGCCTGCACACGCTGTGCGCACAAACCTGCGTTGAATCCGATAGCAGTCGCTTGGGTATACTGCCCTACTTCTCCTGCTTGGGTGCCGATGGCGATGCACTGAGCGTTCTGGTGCGAGCTTCCAGCCCCAAATCCGATAGCCACTGATTGCACATCTTGGTTGTATCTCCCCGCACCACGACCAACTGCCAGACTATTATCCCCCTGTTCGGTGTGCCCAGCCAGATAGCCGATGGCTGTGGCGTTGACTCCCTGG
>Ga0102853_1000419_pt1 | contig 6975 bp, 7 predicted proteins | sample Colrivmeta1370B3_FD_78181 | JGI IMG/M metagenome (GOLD analysis project Ga0102853, IMG submission 78181) | Estuarine microbial communities from the Columbia River estuary - metaG 1370B-3 | ecosystem: Environmental > Aquatic > Marine > Intertidal zone > Estuary | place: USA: Columbia River Estuary... | reverse complement strand
TTGTCGGCATAATAATAGCGCCGACAAGTAACGGTTGACTGCGCAAGTCAATTTTACAATTCCGAACCAGAGCCCAAAATGTGTATGTCTCGTCGTCAGACGACGAGACATACACAAAAGTGGTCCCGGTTCGGAATTTGTAAAACCCCTTGTTAGTTTTAAGACATTCGATTGAACCTGCCTGCACCATCCCCCAAGGTCGTGAGAGCACGTGAGCGTTCTGCTGATGCGACACAGGACTCATGTGTAGATGGCACTGTTTCTTCTTGACCGTATAGCACACGATCGCGGCTCGTTTTGCATGTGGCGCAATACTTGTGCATCACTCCACCGCTGCGCAGGTGTAGATTTAAATAAACGGTTCGGAATTTGTCAAACCTACTTGTGCAGGTAAACCGCTAGTTGTCCATGAACTAATATATTTGAACTCTTTAAACATATAAGGCGCATTGAGAGAGTGTTTGTACGTCGTCGTTGGACGAAGACACGCACTCATTGAGATCCGATATCAAAAAATCATTGAAAATCTAATTTGCAGTTGGAGCAGCCATAGTCCTCTTAAGAGTTTGGTCGCGCAGCATTAGGCCTGCTGCAATCCGGCCCCCCGTGAGGTGAAGGATATAAGGTTTCAGTGGGGGCACTATGCTGATCAGCCACAGGGCTAGCCCTTGCTTCCATGATCCAGACCAGACGCCTTGGACGTTGCCGATGAGGCGCATGATGTTGGCAACGAATACGTCAGACTGAACAGCGCCGATTGTGCCTTGCAACAGGTCGGTCGTGTTGGACGTAAGCACTGCCCCTGGCGTGACGATCAGCATGTCCAGATTGCTGTCGGGGTCGTACTTGTATTCATGATGAAGGCTGTTGGCGTGGAAAAAACCGAATGCGTTGCTGGCTTCGTATGGAGCCAGGTAAGGTAGGTACAGGTCGTTAGACATTGCAATTCCGATTCCGTGGTTCGGGTGGATGCACTGAGCGGTGATGAATACGATCCCTGAACGAAGCCCCTTCTTTTCCCGGTTTAGCAGGTACGGGAGCAGCATGCGGGTCATTCGGGCCTGCGTGATCGTACCGCACGCGATGGTGTCCCTGATAAGCGACGTAGGCATCTCGTGGTGCGGACGGTAAGCCACTCGATGACCGATGTTGTTGACAAGAAAAGCAATCTGACCCTTTGGTAGGTTGTGCACGGCCGTCTCTATGGTGTCGAAAAAGTCATCCTCGAAGGCGTGCGTAAAGTCTTTCAACACCACCCGGACTTCCACCCGCCCTCCATGGGCTTCCTCGAGCTCCCTTTGAACGTCGTAGCTTCTACGTGACCCAATCAGAAGCAGGTTGAATCCTCGCTTGGCGAATTCCAGGGCGAAATGCCGACCCTGTCCGCTGCTCCCTCCTGTAATGACCACCCAGGCTTCTTCTCCGTAGCGCTCCTCGTAGTCTACCTCTGGGCACGCTAGGTGGTGGTAGCCACTGTAGACTGCTGTAAAGCCCAGAAGGATGATCTGTATTACCACAAGGACCACTGCCACTATCACAAAACCCCGGAGTGCGTTCATTCTGCTGTTTTGTATTTGTTCTTCCAAATAAAACAAAAAAACATAAACGCCATGCAGTCCACCAACTTCAACATGACCAACTTCCTGTCGGGGAAAAAAAGTACCGCGTCAGTCGAAGGCGAACTGGAACGCATTCAGACTTCTCCGGGGGGAGCTCGAGGGCTTTACGATATGCTGAAGGGCGCTCCTGGGGCTGAAAAGCTACTGTCGCAGAACAATCTTGGTGACATCAACCCCTCGTTCGTGAAGCTTCTAGGCAGAGCAAACCCTGAAATGCTCAAGAGTTTGTCGGGGTCCGGCGGAATTGGCCTTCTGAAGACGCTCAGCTCGGCGTACAGCGACGGCAGCATAGATATCAAAAACCTGGCCGACGTCGCGACCGACGAGAGAGGTCAGGAAATTTTGAAAGAGATGCGTCTGCAGTACAACGCCGGCGGTGGTATGCAAGCGGTGTCTCCTGAAAAACTGCTGGAGTTCATAAACACAATTAAGGTGTCCAAATTGGCCGGGTCTCTGGATCCTCTGAAGAAAATTCTGCACATGGCGGCGGCGGGGAACGTTTCTCACGCATCCCTGATGAAACAGCTCGGCACATAACTAACATTATGCAACAACAAAAAGAGAATGAACTCTGGAGTATTAGTCGTACCCAGCGTCTCGAACTTTGACGAGCCCGGGACAGCTCGTCTCCATCTGAATTATTTAGATATAAATCACACCAACATCTCCGCCCTCCTGGAATCCATGGCTATCTCTGGAGAGAGCGCTTCTGTGCCTAGCGGGGAACAGTACGCAGTACATGACAGCGACCTTAGTTTGGATAGGTACACTTATGAGGAAGGTGACGAGACGTCCGATATGGTGGACTTTTCACTGGAAGTATTCCCCAAAATGTGCAATGTAGCAGAGGATCTGTACGAAACCCCACCGCTTCAGTCTAAGATTGATTCAGTGAACTGGGGCATTCTTAGGCTCCGCATGCAAGCCAGAGCATCGCCCCCAGACCGCCTCATTGCGCTTTTCCACCTTCTTTCACCTTCACAAGTGCTGGCCCTGGCGCAGAACACCCGAGAACGTTTCATAAAGCTTGTCTTCAGCGAGGAAGTCACGATTTGGACCGAACAAGCCCTGCTGAAAAAGTACCACAAGTATTTCCCACATACTTTCTCTATCGTGGAGCTTCCAGCGCCTGAATTTGCCTTGTACATGAGAGACGCTGCAGCCATACGCGCGAGTGAATTGTATATGTTGCAAATGAACTCAGCTGTCCGCAAGCGCGAGCCTATACGTGGGATTTGTTGTCTCGCTGTGGAAGCGGCGTACTTGGCGCAGAGAAGAGAGCCTCGAAATGGACTCGTGAAGTGGCAGGGCGTGTACGAAAAGACGCTTGCCAAGTGCCTCGAGAAAGTTGAAGCTATCAAGGACTATCCGTTCGCGACAGGGTGGGTTCTCTCGCTTGCCAGGATCGTCAATCAGTGCAGGTCGTTAACTGCGCCGGAGAAGGCCAAACTTTTAATCCTGAAGTCAAAATTTGACTTTATCAACTAACGGTTAGTTGGCAGCAAAATAAATTTACAAAGTTTCTCAAAGCCACGGCCGATACCATCGCGCATGCGCGCACCACACACACACACACACACACACACACACACCGCTACAGGGGGAACTACGCATATAAAAGGTCTGCGTTGAGCACGGGCAGTTTTGATGAACAGTCGAAGGATAGGTCTGGTTGCATCTGCCCTCGGCCGAATCATAGACTCGACCCTCAAGGGAAATCTTGGTGCAATTTCTTCATGGCACGAGGAGATCGCGGGCGGCTTAGTTCCCCACGATGCAGTTCTGGGCGAGATATCGTCAAAATTCCCGGGCGTGAAAGTTGAGCAAGTTCCAGACAAGCAAAACATCATCGTTCTCGGCGCCGAGGCTCGCTTCATGCTGGAGCAGTCGGCGTTCAAGATTTGCGTGATAAGTCAGGACGTCTTATTCAGAAACGGTTACCGCAAGTCGAAGCGCACACGCTTTTTCCTTCGCTTGATGCCACACTACCCCAACTTCGGCACGAAAACCCGCGGAAATGATGCCGTGAACGCCCTCGTCGAGGATGTGTCCCCTGTAGACACTGTGCAGGCCGTCAAACCTGCCGATTTGGTGCATGTCCTACCGGTAAGCCTTGCTGGATCGGTGGGCAACACCAGGGAAAAAGACTTTACTGAACTCAAACAGCGCGCTGCAAGACAAGCAGAAGACAGGGATCGGATTGAATCCGAGATCGCCATGGCTGAGATGAAAATGCGTGAGCTGGAAGAGGAAAGAGTAGAGGCTTTGCTATCAGCAAAGAAAACGCTTGCCTCGAAGAAGGAGACTCTGCAGCAATTGACGGATGCAAAGATTGTACCGCAGAGAAGAGCAGGGTGGAAGAAAAGGAAACGGTGTGACGAGCAAGTGCACACTAAGGCTCGAGAGAAATGTCCCTCGTTTCTGATGAACGCATTTGGATCTCGTTGACGCAACAATACAAATAAAAAAGATCTTTTGGACCTCTTCGCGATGGAAACTCAGCTACCGGTCCGCAAGCGCCAGAAATCTTCGATTTCCAAAACAGAAACGCGCGAGGAATCTTCCGAATGCAACAGCAGTGAAGACAGCGAAGAAAGCGACTGGTCGGAGGAATTCATCAACCAACCCCTGCCGGCGAACGGTAAGCGTAAGAGGTGTCGCAGAGACGAACACTATGAAGAGGACGACGGGGAAGGGAGATCTTCATCGAGTGGCGAGGGAGAGTCCGAACCCAAAGCTCCCCCGAAGCATCTGGAAAAGCACGTCAAGGCTTTGGAAGGAGGCCTTGTTGCCCAGGAGGGCATTGGAGTCGGCTGGGACCGTGTGATCGGTCTGGAGGACATCAAGAACTACATGAAACTGCACGTCATTAGACCCATGCAAGAGCCGGAGAAGTTCAAGGGCTTAGCTGGTCCTCCGAGAGGCGTGCTTTTCAAAGGACCCCCAGGGTGTGGCAAGACTCTAGTGGCTCAAGCTGTGGCTTCTGAAGTGGGATCCGGGTCCTTTATTTATGTCTCATCTGGGCAGATTATGTCCAAGTGGTACGGAGAGTCGGAAAAGGCTGTGGAAGCCTTGTTCTGGCTTGCAAGAGAACGTTCCCCCAGTATCATCTTTCTCGACGAGGCCGAGTCTTTCTTCCCACAAGATAGCAGTGAGATGTCTAATCGAGTTGCGAACGTGTTCAAGGTATGCATGGATGGATTCATGAGAAATCGAGAACAAATGGTCATCGTCGTGGCCGCAACAAATCACGAGGAGCTCATCGACCAAGCAGTTTTATCCCGTCTAGATACTCGAGTCTCTTTTCCAAAGCCCAACTCTGCGCTGATAAGCTCACTCCTTATGCGAGCTCAGTGTGAGTTGAACGGAATCATCGTTTCCCCAGGACTAAGCGATGAAGAGTTGGTCAATCTGTTGGACGAATCCGGTGATCAAGATGAGTGTGCTCTAGAGCAAGATGTACGAAGCATTGAGTCTAGAGTTGGGAGATTTCTGCGAAAGCTCATCTCCCTCGGAATTAGAGAATTGAATGAAAAATAGGGGGATGGTGCAGTGCATCAAAGCCTTACACATCATTACAGAAGTTGGATGGCAGGTATGGTCGGAAGTCGTGGAGATTTAAATCAACGGATACTCTTCACGAGTGGCCTTGGGCTGGAGTTCAAGGACAGCTTCTTCCGTAGGCGTACCACAGCTGATCATAGCCAAGAGGCACCCACCCACCCACTCGTGCGCTGAAGTACGCAACGGCCTGTCCTTCAAGAAGTCCATGCAAGTAGATATGAATTCGCAGGGTAGAACAGTCTGTTCGTACAGGTTCATCGCGGAGAAGGCAGCGTGCGCTTGGTCGACAAACTTCTGAAGACTCTCGGGATCGTCCAGGGATCTGGGAAGAACTTTCGTGCGCAAGCAGTCTGCATGTTTTTGAGGGTGGCTGGCGAATATTCTTTCCAGGTCAGACTGGAGACATAACCACTTCACTGCGGCATCTAGCGCTTCGGTCACAGCCGAAATGCTCCCAATGCCAAAAGCTGTGTCGGTGGCGAGACTGATCACGTCCTCCTGCGTTGATCGTCTGTCACGCAACCCGAGAAGCACTTCCGTCAACACCATGGATTCAATTGGATTACTGTTTGCTGCTAGCAAGTCTCCGACGTGCTTCTGTCGTTCCAGGAAGACTAGATGAGATTCGGAGTCGTCGCCAATGTTTCGAAACAGATTGATTGCAGCAGGAAGAAGATCTGATTCTATCTCGTCGATGTTGTCGGCTATGAACGCATCGAGTTCTGTCGTAAAGTAGCTATTCATCAAAGGCTTTCCTTTTTATAGTTCAGGTTGAGCTCTGATTACATCGACAGCCTGAAGTTCAGTGGATGCAAACAATGCTATCTTAAGATTAAACTAAACCGTGCGGAGTCAGAGAAGCCCCTCGTTAAGCAGCTGCAGAATCTTGCCTAAAACGAACCGTTTTATTTTCGGCTCGTAAGTGATGCTGTTCCGATAAGCCCATTTGTGCATGTCACTTACATACGAGAGGTTCCCTGTGTACTTGACCATGATTTCTTCGTCGATGGTGAGCGAGCGAATCGCCAGATTGCACGACCCCATCCAGACTTGCTCTCCGTCCACCACCCATGCCTTAATGTGAAAATTCTGCCCTTTTGTTCGGTGTATGCGCACATCTACCCCACCGGACAGAAGAGCCGACTCTCGTAGGTCCGAACTGCCACAATGAGTGGCTCCGTCTGCTGCGTAGACGATGAACCTTTTACCAGATTGAACCACAGCAGTCAATGCGCGCACCAAAGTTTCTGGCGGATCTAGAATTCCTGTAAACAGTACGAGTTCTTTCTTACAAGTACGAGCGCAGCTTGAAACCAGCTCCATGAATCTGTTTGCGTGAAATAGATGAGGCGCCGGCTCCACTGCCTGGTCCAGTAGCTGGTTTGCTAGTTCCTGGGAGCGAAATACCCACATAAAATCATGCCATATACCAGGCGAACCGTTCTTTCCGGACAAGAAGTAATTTCCCGAAAGGTTGGATCCCATCACTGCGCATGCCCCCCTACCTCCATCTACCACGACGAACTTCCTATGGTAAGTCTTCGGTCACATTCCAAAGGCCGAATAGTGTCCCCTTATCACCCAATTTATGGAAGCGTACCGCTTATCCAGATGTGGCTCTCCACCTTTCTTAAGCTGAAACCACTGCCCCGTACCATCGGCGACTATTGTGACTGAGATTCCGTCCTCTTCACTTCTTTTTTGCAAAAGATCCAGGAATCCGTTCAAAAAAGCGTCTGTTCTGTCAGTCCAGGAATGAAGACAGTACGTGTGTATGACGATGGATTCACTT
>Ga0102853_1000387_pt1 | contig 7342 bp, 4 predicted proteins | sample Colrivmeta1370B3_FD_78181 | JGI IMG/M metagenome (GOLD analysis project Ga0102853, IMG submission 78181) | Estuarine microbial communities from the Columbia River estuary - metaG 1370B-3 | ecosystem: Environmental > Aquatic > Marine > Intertidal zone > Estuary | place: USA: Columbia River Estuary... | reverse complement strand
AGCGCTACATCCGTTAGCATCGGTCACGGTTACTGAATAATTTCCAGCATTGGTAACATCAATAGTTTGTGTAGATGCACCAGTATTCCATAAATAGGTGTCAAAAGTTCCTGCATCGAGTGTCGCACTTGTATCTTCACAAATATTTATAATTGCGGGTAAAGTTATACTAGTTTCCTCAAATTCTATAACCCTTGTAATCCCTGAAAATGTACCAGGACCATTTACATCAGAAATGGCACTTAATTCATAATCTCCCGGTAATGAAGTAGCAAGTACATAAGGATTGTTTGAAGTTGTAATTTCGGTGGGATTCAAACCATCAATGGTATAGCTAAAGGCCCAGGGAGCTGTTCCTGTAAAATCAATGTTGATATCACCAGAAATCCCAGAACAAACCTCAATATTAGAAGTTGTAATGGTTGCTGTAGGCAATACAGCAGGAAAGACATCAAAAAAACCCTGCCAATTCATATTTGAGCAATTTAGATCTGTTATGTCTAAAATTTCATAAGAGCCTGGTTTCGTAAGTGTAAATGTATAAGTGCTTTCATTGGCGGTTATTGTACCCTCTTCAACTATGCCTGATGGGGTGTATTCATTTCTGTATGTGAACGTGTATGGGGCAGTTCCAGTAAATGCAATGGTAAGGTATGTTGGCTCCCCAGACTTAAGTATGACCTTACCGTAGGTGGTTTCAGTGGTGGTAATAGCTGTTGTTGGTAATGGGTGTACAGTAACGTTAATGTTTTCTGTAAGATTGATTCCGGAGCATCCTGCATCGCTCAGCGCTATTATTTGATAGCTTCCAGATTGTGCTGCTTGGATAGTATACAAACTTTCAGAGGTAGTAATCTCAATAGGGTTTGATCCATCAATGGTATAAGTAAAAGTCCAAGGTCCTGTCCCTGTTAATTGTACATTGACACCTGATTCAACATCCATGCATTTTGAAAATTCAGCTGCTAAAAATGTTGCGGTTGGGAGCTCGTTTACAATTATGTTGGTTGCTCCAGTAAAACAGGTTCCAGCTACATTATTCGTGTCTACAAGTGATGCCACCTCATAAAGTCCTGCCTCAGATACGGGCAGCTTATAAACAGGTTCGTTTGTTGTAACTTCCACAGGGTTTATTCCATCAACTGTATAAGTAAAAGTCCAAGGAGCATTACCTGTAAGATTAATCGTAATAGTTGCTAATGAATTCGCGCAAATTGTTTGGTCTTCACTCGTTATGGAAGCGGTTGGTAAGGTTGAAGTAATGCTAAAAACATCAATTCCCCCTTTATTCATAGAAGAAACAAATACAAGGTTATCTGAAGTAAAAACGATATCCATTGGAATATTGAATTCACCTAAGCCATCACCTTGTAACCCAAATTTGGTAATGTAATTTCCATTGTCATCAAACACATTTACCCGTCCTAAAAAAGGATCTACGGCATAAATATTGCCACAGGTTCCAACTGTAACTCCTTGAATTCTTCGAAATTCACCATCTTTTTTACCAAAACAACCAAATTGATTGATTAAATTTCCTTCTAAATCAAATATATATATTGAAGTGATAGGTCCCCAGCTACTTTCAGTAAATGTACCACTTCTACAGTATTGAACATCTTCGCCTATACCTCCATGTTCAGAGACTATGATATGATTGTTTTGCTTGTCAAAAGCAATTCCAGTAGGGAATGTAAAAGTAGTATAGGTAAATTCTTTAACTACAGTTCCTGAAGCATCTAAACCAATGACCTTTTTAAGCTGACTGTCTATTATATATAAGATATTATTCAATCCAAAAACCATAGAATTAGGCATTGAAGTGCCTTCATAAAACAAGGTTTTATTTCCGCTCTCGCTTACTTTATAAATGGAGCCTGTTGTTTTATCGCCTACAAAAAGTTGATTATTGTTTATAGCTATTGAAATAGGGGATAGGGTAGTTGTAATGGTTGCTAAATAATTTCCTTGTCCATCATATTTTATAATATTTTTTTGAATGGCGTCCGTAGTGTAAATATAATCATTAGTATCAACAGCCATTCTACCAGGTGCTTTCAAACCATCACTTATTAAAGAAGTAGGACTAAAGTTATCAGTAGTGTATTGTGCATTTAAATGATTGACACCTATAAAAAACAAAGTATAAATCATTAATAATTTTGAAGTAGATATCATTAGTCAAATTTAGGACAGTAAAAGTAACTTATATTACATAATGAAAAGGTGATATATGTCATTCTAAGCCCTATTTTTAGAAGCCTGCATAAGATGTAATAAGCAAGAAAATAATTTAAAAATTAAGATTAAAATATGAGTTCTTTTTCAATAAGTTTTCCATTTCTTTCAATGGTGATTTTAATAGTTTGTCCTTTTTCAAATTTGCTCAACGCTAGCATATAAGTCATCATGTCAATTATTTCAATATTCTCCATTTTTTTTACGATATCTCCTTTTATCAAACCAGCATTTGACGCTGGTTTTCCTTCATTAACACCATCTATTCTCATTCCCGCTTCATTGTACAAATAATCTGGAATAACACCAAGTGTTACTTTAAATGAAGGCGCTTTAGTAGATTCATCTTTGGTTTTGGTAAAAACAGGAGCTGGTTTATCATTCATAATTAGTAGTAGTTCTTCAATATAGTCTACCAGCATTTCAAGACCTGTATAATTAATTAAATCTGCATCATCACTTGGCTTATGATAGTCAGCGTGTTGCCCAGTAAAAAAGTGTAATACAGGCACGTCATTTATATAGAAAGAAGTATGATCAGATGGCCCAACCCCTGAAGCATGTTTTTTAATCTGAAAATCAGATACTAAAACGGAATCTATTACAGTATCCCAAATAGGAGCTGTACCAGTGCCATGAATAGCAATACGTTTTTCTTCATCCAATCTACCAACCATATCCATATTAATCATAAAAGCCACATTTTTAAGATCGATAGTAGGGTTCTTTGAATAATAATTGGAACCCCATAAACCTTCTTCTTCACCTGAAAAACCTAAAAATAAATAATTATATGTTTTTAGCTTTTTAAATTTTACACGTTCGGCAATGGCAAGCATCGCTGCTATACCACTTGCATTGTCGTCAGCACCGTTGTGAATTTCTTTTGTATCACTAGCAAATAATGAACCTCCCATTTCACCATATCCTAGATGATCATAATGCGCACCAATAATAACCGTTTTTGTAGCTTCATTATCTAAAAAACCAATAACATTATGGCCAGTTATTGTTGAAGTATCTTTAATTATACTGTGAGGATTTACTTTTGGTTTTACATTAAAAGGCTGCAAGTACGAATCTGAATAATTGATTCCTTTTAATCCTAATTCGTTAAAACGTTTTGATATGTAATCGGATGCTAATTTTTCCCCTTTTGATCCAATAAGTCTCCCTTCCATTTCATCTGAAGAAAGGATTGTTATATCTGCTTTGAGTTCTGGGATTTGATTTTTTGTGAATTCGTAATTAGGTTTACAAGAGACTTGAAGAAGTGAAAAAATCGCTAAAAAAAATCGCATATTAAAATTAAGATGTTTCATAAGATATTAATTGTTAAAAAAAAATATTAAGGAATAAAGATACTTTTTTTTTCAAAAACTGTAACTATCCAATAGCTACAGAAAGCAAAAAATAAATCAACTTTAATTTTCTTTATAATTCAACAAAGGATGACTTAAATCATAATGTAGTGGGTGGTACCTGCTAAATATGAAACCATGAAAAACCCTGTGGATGCCAATACAGATGCAGCTATAAGTAAATCATTAATATACCAAACATTGCAAATCTTGCCACTGAGCCGAAGGATATGGAGATGGTCCAAAAGCTTATGAAATGAATGGGGAATTAGGAGATTTTTCTACAGCAGAATTTCAAGCGTAAAGAGATGGTGCTTTATTTTACAAAACGACAATTGGTAGAGATGATATGCCTGAATTTGCAAAAAAAGTGCCAAATGATGAAAATCGATGGCTAATTGTAAATTATATTAGAACCTTGAAAGAATAAAGGTAAATTAGATATTATTAAAAACCGTTAAATCTAGAAAAGCCGAATTAATAATTGGCTTTTTTTGTATTTTTTTAAGATAAACATTAAAAGACCTGCATATATGCGTAATAAACCACGTACAATAACCCTTTTATAATCTGTTTTACTAAAATAAGATGCGTATCATTTTTCAGCATTTTATGGAATTTCAAGAGGAAAACGAATACCTTAAAAAAAATAGCATTATAGAATTTAATAATTTGGATTTCCAAGAAAAATACGAGTAAATCAAAAAGTCCTTAAAAATATAAAGCATAAAAAACTCAAAAATTAAATAATTCTTTACCATATTTAAATGAATTGAATTATTCCCATAATAATTATCAAACACAAGATTAAGAATTAACACATGAATAATTAATGTTGTAAAATACCTAATTTTATTTAATTTATTTTAAATATAAAATACATCATTTTATAAATAATTTACTTGATATTGTTTATAATATGATCTATGTCATATAAGTTACATAATAATCTTTTTAAATTTGTCTTAATAAATAAATGAACCCTAAAAGTTATAAACTCTTACGCTTATACATTGAAAAAAATCCCCTATTACCTAATTGCAATAAGTTTATTATGCACTCTTTTATCATCTTGTACAAATGATGATGATGGAATATATTTTAATGAAAATCTCGAGGAAATTAATAAAAAAGTTTCTTACACAGAAATTGAAATGGACATATTAACCTTAGTTAATGAGTATAGAGAAAGTAAAGGACTAACTGCTTTAACTCCTTTAAATATAATTTCTGTTGTTGCAGATGGCCATACAGATTACATGATAGAAACAGGCACAATAAATCACACTAATTTTGACCAACGCGTAAAAGCTATAAAGGAATATGCTGGTACCATATTTGTAGGGGAAAATGTAGCCTATGGTTATAATTCTGCTCAAGGAGCAGTTAATGGTTGGTTAAATAGTGATGCACATAGAAAAATAATTGAAATCTCAAGTTATACACATTTTGGAATATCAGTGAAATCAAATAGTGAAGGTAGAAATTACTTTACTCAAATATTTATAAAAATAAAATAAAACCTTAATGTTTATCTTTACTTTAATAAATTAAAATTAGGCAATTTAAGTTTCTTAACAACATTATTGAGTAAGTTCATTGTGTGATTAAATGGCGAATAGTAAAGGCTAGGATTTAAGGAGTTTGATTCGTAAAGAGAACTATTTTTGGAATAGAAACAGTAAGAATATTAAAGAAAAGTCAATTATTAAAACCTGAAAATTCAACATATAAATCATTTATATCATTAGCTTAATAAATCAAGATTCACATCAAATTTTTACAATTATATTTTGTAGATGCGACAGAACCTTATTTTTTTCTATGTAATCAGATGTTTTTATTTGTGGACTTTCAACAACAATCTGGACAAATTTTCAAGGATTCAAATTGAAGGTTTTGATGAATCTGTAATTGATAAATATGAATGTATTTTTTGCATATAAATTTCATATTAAATGGAACAACTAAGACAACGCTGGGGATTAACTTCTAACTTTCAAGTGCTATTAATTATAATTGTTTTTTCAATTAATGGTTCTTTTGCTGCTTGGATTGCAGGTCCATTAACTGTTTTTATTGGATTAGCGAAAGAAAACACCGACCCGTGGTTATTTTGGCCAGTGAGAATCTTTTTAATTTTTTTAATTTATCAATTCACTTTACCATTGGTTGGATTTTGCTTTGGACAGTTTAAATTTTTTAAGAATTTTTCCAAGAATACACTTTCAAGAATGAGCTTTAAATTCTTGTTCAAAGAAAATTAATTTTCCTTGTTTTTTAAGGATATAAGTGTAAACCTATGTTAAGTAATCGTTAGAATAATATCTGTTCCAAATACACCTAGCTCTTCAAAAAAGAGAACACCCTTTTTCTGGTAGCACAAAAATTACAATATAAATCAAATGAAGGAGGAGTAGAAATCTTCTGTTGAATTGAGGAAGGAAAAAATAGAAAATAAAACAAAAAAAAGGTTTAGCTATTGTTAAACCTTTTTTAATGAAGTGAATATTTTTGTAGTGTAATGCAGTATTGAAGACTTAACTTAAATAAAAATAAAGGTTGTTTTGGTAATTTTCCTCACGCAATTCCTCACGTAAAATAAAATAGGACTTAAGATAAATATCTAAGTCCTTGATTTGAAGTAGCGTGATCCAGAATTGAACTGGAGACCTCCGGGTTATGAATTCTAGTAGGAGTTTTGCAATCTCCCTGTTTACGGGGGCTTCAAGCTATGTGATTTTCAAAATCGTATGCAAAAACGTATGCAGTTTAGCTTTGTTGTTATACAAATATTTACTGCAATTTAAGAAAATAAAGATGAATTTTTAGAGTTTATTATCACCTTTTTTACAATTATGATTTGTATGTTTTTAGAGCTATTTATTCAAAGCTATTTTCTGTTTTTTTAAAAGTTGAATAATTATCTCATTCTGAAATGATAATTATCACCAATAATTAAAAAGGAACTTCTTAATTTTAATTTTAATAATTTTTTAAAAATTGCAAATTCATTACATTTTATTTTAATTAAAATGAATTTAAAAATACGTTTATCCCATCATTTTATAGGATAATCGTAATATGTATTTGTGATATTAAAAGTTAGCCAATATTATGATTGAAAAGTTAAAGTGATTAACAATGATATGAAAAAAGAAAACGAGGATAACAAAATAATTTATATCGGAATTGGAGTATTCTTATGGTTGACCATTGGAGGATTTTCAGTTTTATTCGAAAATATTTTTAAAGATATATTACTAAATATAAATATTCAACCGAGAATTATTCTTTGGACAAAATTGGCAGTTCAATTAATTACATACATTTTAGGATTTATTATTGGAATTAAAATTGTAAAATCGAGTAAAAAAACTAATCTGAGAATATTTTGGAATTTGATTATTTTGTTCACTTTAGGACAATTTTTACAATTCATACAACCTTACGGAATTGTATTCTACGTAATGGATAATTACTTGAATAATTTAGCAGAATTGAGTGAGTTTACAGACTCTAATTTGATTGAAAATTTGATTGTGAATTTTATAAAATTTTTAGGTTATTTTATTGTAGCATTGATTATTTATAAAAACAAATAAAAAACATTGGCTAACACCTCATAAAATTTATGCTCACATTTAAACTAAATAATGAACCGACAAACATTTAAACAAACGATTTGCTACCACCGAAAAATCTCCGATTTTCCAGTCGCAAAAATCTTATAAAAGCCCGTT
>Ga0102853_1000383_pt1 | contig 7357 bp, 5 predicted proteins | sample Colrivmeta1370B3_FD_78181 | JGI IMG/M metagenome (GOLD analysis project Ga0102853, IMG submission 78181) | Estuarine microbial communities from the Columbia River estuary - metaG 1370B-3 | ecosystem: Environmental > Aquatic > Marine > Intertidal zone > Estuary | place: USA: Columbia River Estuary... | reverse complement strand
CTCCACTTTTTTGCTGTAAGTAGACTGGTACAAAAAAAGTGAGTAGATTAAAGTTCGTTGCTGGGCTCCTTGAGTACTGTAGAGTCTGGTACACTTTCTACGTTAAAATTTCACCGGACTAATTACGAAACCCGTCACCTTGAGTACTGTAGAGTCTGGTACACTTTCTACGATAACGTTTTCTTTTTATTGTTCGGTACTGAGCCTACATACACAGCCGAAATTTTTATTTTTCAGTATTTGATTATTATTGGGTTATTATATAGGTCATTTTTCTTATTGTGTTTTTATATTCTTATTTTGTTTTTATATATATATGGTTTGGTTTAGTAGTTTAATTCATTTGACTGTCTCCAATGTGTTGTATTTATTATTTTTTTCAGTTTCTCATCTGTTATTGTTGTTTCTTTCGCCCATTTAATTATTTTTCTCTTCTCTTTTTTCGATATTGTTGGATTGTACACATGTCGTTTTAGGTAGTCCACCCATATCTTCCTTTTTCTTACTTTTTGATACTCTTTACCATCTGCTCCTATTAGCAAATCTGATACTCTATCTTCATTCATGTCTGCTGTAAAGAAGAAAATTGCTGATGAGCTCCTGTCTTCTGCTGTCCCAATATCTGTTGCCCTTGATAAAAACACATAGAACAGGCCTGGAGAATTGCCTTCAAATCTGCGGTTGCCTGGTTGCACAATGATTACAGGTATTGGATGACCCTCTCCTACACTTTGGCCTTGAAATGTATGCCCAGTTTTTGCAAACGCCAGACTCAAAGGAACAAACTTCATTTCGCAACATCCCTTGTCGCATTTTTGTTGTACTATTGGAATAGGGACCCATTTTGGATTATTCTTGTCCCAACATGGACCGCAATATTGTTGAAACTCTACAATTACATACTGCGGCAATATGCCATCAAGTGGACTTTCGTTGTTGTTGTATATTATTTCGACCACTGTACCCACACTACCGTTATATAAACCCCAACTTGGCTCTAGATTTCTTCCTGTAATTTGAACTTTAGCACCTCGACATATTGTTGTTACAAATGGCAGGTCGTGTTTTTTAAAATGTGATGTTCTTCCCGAGTATTTGTTTCCAGTGGAATCAGTACATACAGCTGAAATACGAGCCACTGGGTTTTCTTTACTCTGTGTCTCCTTCAATTTTTCCATATTGTGTATTCTCATTGGCTCTTTATTTGCAAATATAAAAGTAGCCTTTGAAATAATTTCTTCTCTTTGCTCCTTTGATAATTTTCCAAGATGCAGTGACATCAATATATCGATATCCTCTTTTGTTGTTTTTCCCCTTCTTACATTCTTTAGTAGTCGTAAGAAAATCTTTTCAGATTTCTTTTGACGCATACTTCTTTGCAGGTACATTACTTTTCTGCCCAGCTTTTTAAAATGCTCTTTCCCATTCGCTTGTGCTCCTAACTTCGAAATTCTATTTGCATTGAAACAATCAAATGCCCCTGCTTCAATGGATGGTAACTGATAGTCATCCCCAAAAATCACTACAATTGGAATTCCACCCCATTCTTCGTGAGAATGCCCACAACCATGTGCAGTTTGGCTGATATTTTTTTCTGTTGCTCCAAATAGCTTTTGTGAGATCATACTTCTTTCATCAAAAAACAATGCAATAGTGACATCCAGTAGCTCTCCAAGATTGTTTCGGTCTCTTTCTGATAACTCTCTTTCGGCGTCTCGTACACCAACTTTAAATAAACTATGAATGGTTCTTCCACCAACATTATATGCAGATGCGCCAGTTGGTGTGGCTACATGGACTGTGTTGTTGTTATTAAACATTGTTCTTATCACGCTCACCAATGTATTCACAAGACGGCTCTTCCCTGTTCCTGCCATTCCGCATACTGTCATTCGTAATGGTTCAAATTTCTTGCCAGACTTCTTACATTTTATCCACTCTTTTATTTTCGCTAAAATCACAAAAGCAATCTTAAACTGGTCATCGTTCAGTTCTTCCAGCTTATAGTCAGTCCCATCACTTGTTTTTGGAATCTGTACATTCTCGTTTCTTGTATCATTTAACTTGTTTACCTCATCATTGAACCATGTTTGGCCTGGTGGAGGAGCAGGATCAAACTGCCGGAAAAAATGAACATTGTACACAAATTCCGGATATTGTGGTGAGAAAATAAATAAATGTAAAAAATAAAAATAAAACAGTCACGTTTTAGAAGAAACAAACCACTTACAACATTGTGTCGTTTACTCCAGTCATATTCTTCTCCCCATGATACATCACCTGGGTTTAGTGACTCGATAAAGTCTCTTGGAATACCAAGTGAATTACATAGTGTGTGTGCAACTTCAATGTCCTCATCGTGAACATCATTTGTTGGATTCGACTCTAGTTGATCTGGTGAAATTATTTCCCCAATGCCACGATTAATGTTTTCTGCACGTAACTTTGCTCTTGCATATCCAATCTTGACTGACTCAGGACACTTGTCATCAGTTAAAAAATTGTTGAACATTTCAATGTAACTATTATCGGTTGTTAATGGATTTCTGATGCTCCATGGTTTGTGTATTAATAAAACACTCCTAGCATAGTTTTGAGTAACAGGATACTTAGGTTGTCCAGATCCCCCAACGAAATGTGGTATATATGTTCTTGAGGATTTGTTACCCTTCTTTCCATTCTTTGTTGAATGATAGTATTGGTGCAATGATAGTTCTTCTATATCCACTTCTCTTCTTCGATACTGTGCTAAAATTGTGTTAACAGTTGTTGTATTATTATTATCTTCCTTGAATTTTGCACTTCCACTTATACTGACTGTTTCAATGCTTTCTGAGCAAATAACCATTGGAAGTTTTGCAAGCTCACACATAGCTTCTTGTTTTGTTATGGTTCTTTCTGCAACACTTCTATTCATTAATTTGCATACCACAGAGGCCACATCATGTGAAGTACCTGTCTCAATTTCTGAACGCATTGTAAAGTCTTTCACAAATTTTCTTTCAACAGCCAATGTGGCATTGCCCTTGCAAGCATAACTAACAACATAATCAGTAACCTTGGCAATTTCAGATGCATCTGGTTTCCTTGGATCTGTATCATATATTAGAATTGAAACATCACAGTTTGCACGCCAACTTTGAACACAATACAATGATGTTTGAGAAATTCTGTTGTGGTCTCTTTTCAAGTGTAACTTGTTGAACCCTTTCTCTGTCACGATTTCATCTTTCTCGCGTAATTTCCATCCTGGTGTGTCACCTTGATCTGGAGTTTTTTCGTATCCGCAACCAAATCTACATTGTTTGCTTTTTTTTGAGATTGTCTAAAGGATAAAATAAACAAAACAAAAAACGGAACATTTGTTAGTTGTTATTCAAATGTATTATCGTCAGAAAACGAAGATTGGGATCCAAACACCGAAAAAAAAGACAATCGTGCATAAAATTCGGAAGATCGAAAAAAATCGGACACCCAAAAAAAAGAATGATTGTGCAGATAATTTGGAAAACCAAAAGAAAACAATGAACTTATACTTACATTGGTTGTGGTTGTTGTATCTGTATGCTTATTAACTTTCACTGAACGGAGACAATACCCATTACATTCGTGAATCTGGCAAAAGTCGCATAATAGTTCCCTGTCCAACTCAATTGATTTGACTTGTGAAAACCTTCTCTTACAGGGGCTATACTTCTCTTCTCCAGAAACATTTACTAATCCGCTGTGTTCAGCTGTCATGTTGAATACACTGCGTGCCCATTCACCAAGTTTTTCAGCTTGTGTTTGTTTATCGCCCTTCAATTCCCATAATTGATCATAAATGCCCCCAGGTTCTGATGCCTTTGGTAAGATACCCAAAAGATGAAGATGTATTTGACCCCTTGATTTTGCAAATTCGAATCTTGCCCAATAATGCTTCATTCCAAGGACATTGAACCCTATACTTTTCAAATAACTTTCAATCCTTGAATGAAAAAATTCTTGAATAACCAACGTATAGTCATTAACTGCCTTGTTCCACGCTGAAAAATCTTTGTCCAAATCGACTTTCTTTCCTTCACACAGAAGTATATACTCTTCTAATAAGCGTTTAACATCTGGCCAGAAATACTCTGCACAAGAAAATGTGATAAAAACAGTTGGTGGGCCAGCGCCTGTCTCAATGTGATGGTTTATCCAAGAATAAAGTTCAGCCTTTTTGCTTCTCCAATATGCTGCCGAACCACTGACATTCTTACTATAATACATCAGCTTGTCTACAAATTCCATGTTCCCGTTGGAAATTTGTTCCTTCAGTTCTTCAAGTGTAGGGGGCTCTTCCCCTAGAAAATCCTTGACAAAAAACCGGCTTTGAGACATGTTTCTGTGTCTATAAATGTAGTTCAAGGTAAAAAAGCACCACAGTTTGTCTCTTGCAAATCGTCCATCTCCGTTATGCAGTAAATTCTCTGCCCAATCGGCTTCTGTTAATGGAGTTTTCCTTATGTCATTAAAATCCCCAACCCCACCCGGAAACAGCCATGGAAATGCCTTACAAAATATTTGTTCATCAGAGAAATCATTTGTAGGCTTTACATCCCTTGTTGGCCATGACATTCTTGTTGTTGATACATTCTTGTGTCCTTTTTCTGATAAAACATTCAATATTTCCCTGTCCAGATTTGATACATGACTTGTATTTTGTGATCCAACACAACCATATGCTTCCGGCTCTTGTGTTTCCAAATTTTCAACTGGTTCCACTGTTTGCTGTGCAGATGGTCCTCTAAAACATTTAAAACCGGGAAATTTGATTAAAGATCATAAAATCCGGAATTTCAAAACTTCAATAAACCTTATACTTACCTATCATTGTCCTCTTGATCAGTAATTGGGGAATCAATTACAATGATATTATCAAGATTGCACTCTGTTCTTCCTTGCATCCAATCAAATCGTGTTGTATCGATTTGGATGTGTGCATAGTGTGGATTATGCTCTTTCAGCCACTTTAGCGCCATCAGTACCCTGTTTTTGTTCACAGTAAATGCCTTCTGAATTACGTCTTCATTTCTGGTTACAGAGGATCTTACAACTTTCACCATTGTCACTTCTGTAGGCAGTCTTGGAAAAACATTACAAATATTACTAATATCTTGGTAGAAACTCACAACATGTCCCCTTGATCCTATAGAACCATTGCGTATGTGAATTACCGGAATAAAGGGTGATATTTGTTGAATAAGTAAGCATTCAGCTAGTTGTAGATTTAGTAAAACCTTTGGAAGTTCATAATGTTTCTTTCCCTCTTTGTCCGTCCATATTGGAAGTGCTGAATTCTCATGACCAAACTTGTGACCTCTTTTCTCTTTTGAACATCTGATGCAAACACCGTTACTGTTGACTTGTAAATTAAGTTTTCTTCTTCTGCAGACACTACAGTTATTGAAGTGAAGATTGAACATTTCCCTCTCAAAACGACATGTCTCTTCTATAAATTGCCTTGAACTCTCCTCACTGTCATCTTGATTGGTTTTGTTTGGAATATTCATGTCTTTTCCAGATTGATAAGAAGATACAATACGGAGCAAGTGATTGATTGCTTCATTTATTTGCCTTGAATTGTTCCTTGCGGACTTTGTTATCTTCAAAGAATTGTGAGGTACATTCAATGTTTCATAACAACGTTTCAATTCTTCAATAAGCGTCTGGGTCCTCACTAAATTCCCTTTGCTACAGTGCAGTTCTTCCAAAAAATAGTTTGTATCAATATCTGCAAAATCATATATATCGGTTGCATGAGGTTTCTGTATTGAAGGACTGGTATTCATCAAATCTTGTCGTCTGCTTCTAATGTTTTGCAGGTATTTTCGACGTTTAAATTTTGCAGATTTACTGTCTAAAAATAAAAATAAAAAGTATCGAAACAATATGGCGTTATTAAATAAAAGATTTTAGTTAAAAAAAAAGTGATCCAAATCACAACTTTTCATTTCCATATCTCTTATCTGTCTGTTTCATTATTCAATATAATCCTCACCAGATAATAAAATGTCGTTGTATAATTCCTTAGGACGTTTCTTTTTCTAAAGGCAGAAAATAGAAGTAATAAAAAATTGTGAGTTTCAAGACCGAAAAATATGCAGATAGAACACAAATTCCGGAGACAATGATCCATAACCCAATTATTTATGACGTCATCAATGACGTCATTTTACGAAAAGGTAATAAGCAAAAACAACAAACGAAAAAAGAACAACTTACTCCAACATCCATCCTTGCATTACCAATCTCTCCGATGCTTTTTGGTGAATTCGTTTTGGCGCCGCTCTTTTTCGACGCATCGGTGTTTTGATCGGCATTAGAGAATGCCTCGCGCGATGCTTTCTTGACGTTGGTTGAAGTAGGGGGAGGGGAAATGTTTCCCGATGTTGTCGATGTTGGCTGAGACGACATCGTGAAAGCGAAACAAAAAAAAAAGCGCGGAGGATGCAAAAGTGAGACTCTGCCTCGCAAGCATCCCCCTCGGTACGTATGTTAATTACGTACATGACATAGAATCCAGACATGTACGACACGTACTGCTCAACGCATGCAGTACATGCAAGCACGTTGTGTACCGCACGTAGTGCATACGCCTCGCCAACTTCAGTTATTCTTTGTCATGCGTTAACCTACAGTATGGTACCATACGGTACCATAATACGTACGCCGTTATTGATGTCGCGTACCGGTAGTAGAGCTGCTACTACCATACTGCCGTATTATTCAATACGGCAGTACAACGGAATTTCAGCGATGGCGTACCGGTATACGTAGAAACTAATACTGTATGACTGATACTAGTATACTGTATACTGTACCGGTACTCCAGTAGTACGTACGTCTTACCAATACTGTACCATTTCATACGGATTAATACGTACATACCTTGTACAGTACATACAAGACATCGTACATCGTATGTGCTCTCTCTCTCTATAAAAAAATAAAGACAGAAATAAAAAAAAAATAGGCGACGTGTGAGAGAGGGTGGAGGGGGGAACATACCACTACTGTACTTTAGTTCTATCAGTACTGATATTGCGTAGCAACACGTACTCGTGGGGCCCTGGCCCCTTTTCAACTACAACTGTACAGAACCTACTACGCCCTGACGGGCGACTCTGATTAATTTCAAAATTACTCTTTTTTTTGCGCAACAATCAGAGTCTACCCAGTGTAGGTACCTACACTGCATTGATATTTTTTTTTAGTTACGAATATATAAAAGAACACCGATTAGAGTGATCCCAAAACACGATATATATTTTTCACGATAACATCCAATCTACAAGATTTCATTATAAGTGGGACCAAGAACTCGAAGCATTTT
>Ga0102853_1000371_pt1 | contig 7477 bp, 8 predicted proteins | sample Colrivmeta1370B3_FD_78181 | JGI IMG/M metagenome (GOLD analysis project Ga0102853, IMG submission 78181) | Estuarine microbial communities from the Columbia River estuary - metaG 1370B-3 | ecosystem: Environmental > Aquatic > Marine > Intertidal zone > Estuary | place: USA: Columbia River Estuary... | reverse complement strand
GCAGGACTTCTTTGAGGGAACAGACCTTAGGGGTCAGCCCGTCAATCAACACATTCATGTTGAGGCTAAAGCGCGTCTCAAGGTCGGAATTACGGAACAACATTCCCATTAGAACTTCGGGATCGACGGTCTTGGCACGGGGCTCTAGCACAACGCGAATGTCTTCGGCGCTTTCGTCGCGTACATCGGCCAGCAGCGGAACTTTCTTGAGTTGGATAACTTCAGCAAGCTTTTCGATCAGCTTGGATTTCTGGACCTGATAGGGGATTTCAGTGACGACAATCTGCCATTGGCCGCGACCTAGATCCTCGATCTCCCATTTGGCGCGCAGACGAAAGGCGCCACGACCTGTGCGGTAGGCTTCGGCGATATTCTCGGCCGGTTCAACGATTGTGCCGCCGGTCGGAAAGTCTGGACCGGGAATGTAATTCAGCAAAGTATCGTCACGCGCGTCTGGCGTCTTGATCAAGTGCAAACAGGCGTCGATCAATTCGTGCAGGTTATGAGGCGGGATATTGGTGGCCATGCCAACCGCGATTCCGGTCGAGCCATTGGCCAAAAGGTTCGGGAACGTCGCGGGCAAGACCGCCGGTTCGGTCAGGCGGCCATCATAGTTGTCGCGGAAATCGACCGAATCCTCGGACAATCCTTCAAGCAGGGCTTCGGCGGCGGCGGTCATGCGTGCTTCAGTATAGCGGGACGCAGCAGGATTATCGCCGTCGATGTTGCCAAAGTTTCCTTGGCCATCAACCAGCGGATAGCGAACATTGAAATCCTGCGCCAACCGCGCCATCGCGTCGTAGATCGCGGCGTCACCATGCGGGTGGAAATCACCCATCGTGTCGCCGCTGATCTTGGCGGATTTCAAGAATCCACCCGTCGGCGACAGGCGCAAACGCGACATCGCGTATAGAATGCGCCGATGTACGGGCTTGAGACCATCACGTGCATCCGGCAGCGCGCGGTGCATGATCGTAGACAGCGCATAGGTCAGATAGCGGTCACCGATCGCGCGGCGCAGCGATTCAGTTACGTCGTTGGGGCCAAGGCCGGTGTCTATATCATCAGTCATGAACATCGGTGTAGCGGTCCAAGATTCTGGCGTAAAGCCGCGAATATTCCCCGTTCATCATTTCCCAAGCAAGCGTAGGTGAAACTTGAAATCATGATTTTCTGTGGATCATGACCAATGCGTTCTGGGCACCAAGACTGCACGGACAGAGTTACGAGTAAGAATTGTTGAAGCGACTGGAGTACACATGCATTATCATTTGACCGGGACATCACTTGTTCTTTTTGCACTGCTTTTTCAGCTATCGGGCGGCCAAGATTTCACGCCCTCTTTGAAAGTGTCTTCGGTGCAACCAGCGACTGTCACAGAGTTGGGTTCAGACTACGCGCAATACTACGTGCCCTTTCATCAACCACGCATCATCCCCGCACCTTCGAGCGTTCAGCCCGCGCGCGTTGCCCAAGTAACGCAGTCGAACATCCTCCAAGCATCCTTCACAACAAAAACCCCTGCAGGGCCAGTGGAGCCCGAAAGCACCGAAGACATTCGCGCGGTCACTGGCAACCGGGTCAATGTCCGCACCGGACCAAGCACTGCGTTCGAGATTGTCGATACCCTGACTTTGGGAACAGAGGTTGCCTTGTTGCAAACAACAGATGAGTGGGCACGTATTCGCCTACTTGCGACCGGAAATACCGTTTGGGTCGCTTCTTGGTTGCTAAGCGACTGACGGGACTTGCCAGCACGACCGCACGGTGCATAACGAGCGGCATGACAAAAAAATCCATCCTCATAACCGGATCATCATCCGGCATCGGCTATGACGCGGCGCACGGACTGCGCGCAGCAGGTTGGCGGGTTTTTGCGAGCTGCCGCAAAGTCAATGACTGCGCACGTTTGCAGGCTGAAGGCTTTGAAAGTCCGCTGATTGACTACACCAACGCCGATACAATCGTAAACGGATTGGCCGAGGTTCTTGAAGCAACAGGCGGAACTCTTGACGCGCTTTATAATAATGGCGCCTATGCAATCCCAGGTGCGATAGAAGACTTACCAACGGCCGCGCTGCGTGAAATCTTTGAAACCAACGTCTTTGGCTGGCACGAACTGACGCGCTTGACGATCCCGGTCATGCGCGCGCAAGGGCATGGCCGGATCGTGAATTGCTCGTCGGTCCTAGGCTTTGTCGGGTATCGATGGCGCGGGGCCTACGCGGCCACAAAGTATGCGCTCGAAGGATTAACCGACATATTGCGTCTTGAAATGGCGGATACAGAAATCAAGGTGATCTTGATAGAACCAGGTCCGATCACGTCGCAGTTTCGCAACAACGCAGTCCCTCATTTTGAAAAATGGGTCGACTGGGAACACTCTGCAATGCGCGACGGATACAAAGAAGAGCTAGACCGGCTTTACAAAGAAACAGAGCCTTCGAAATATGAGATGCCGCCCAGTGCCGTGACCAAGAAGCTGCTGCACGCAATTACGTCGCCAAACCCCAAGCCGCGCTACTTTGTGACAATGCCAACCTATCTGATGGGCATTTTAAAGCGCATACTATCAACGCGCATGCTGGATGCAGTGATTTCGCGCGGCTAAGGGTTTCTTTCATCCAAGGGACTGCTACATCATCCCTGACACGATCAAAGGACGCATATCATGGCAAACGATCCACTTTTTTGGCTTATGGCCGTCGCTGTACTGGCCGTTCTGGGCATTCTGATGCTGGGCATCGGTTCTTTCGGGAAGGGTGGCGAATGGAATCGCAAGAACGCTAACAAGATCATGCGCTGGCGGATCGGTGCGCAGTTCGTCGCCGTCGCTTTGATCCTCCTCTTTGTTTATCTGCGCGGCGAAGGAAGCTGAACTGATGGTCGTACTGAATAAAATCTACACAAAAACCGGTGATTCCGGCGAAACTGCACTTGGCAACGGCAGCCGCGTGGCAAAGCATTCGATGCGCGTGACATCTTATGGCACCGTGGACGAAACAAATTCGACCGTCGGCATTGCCCGCCTTCATGCTTCGGGCGAAATGGACGCGCAATTGGCAATGATCCAGAATGACCTGTTTGATCTGGGCGCTGACCTTTGCCGGCCCGACATGGAAAAAGACGACGAAGCGGGATATCCGGTGCTGCGTATGACCGACGCACAGGTTGAACGTCTGGAAAGCCAGATCGATGCGATGACCAAAATGGTTGAACCGCTGCGCAGTTTCATTCTTCCCGGCGGATCGGCATTGGCAGCGCACTTGCACATTTGCCGGACAGTTTCGCGCCGGGCAGAACGTTTGACGGTAGAGCTTGCAACAATGGAATCGGTAAACCCGGCCGCAGTAAAGTACCTGAACCGTCTTTCAGACTGGTGTTTTCAGGCGGCGCGCATCGCCAATAACAATGGCAAGGACGATGTTCTATGGGTGCCAGGCGCGAACCGTTAAGGTATTCACTACGCTTCGATTGCCTTGATCATGTCAACGCGTGTTGCATGTCGCCCGCCTTCAAAGTCGGCGTGCAAGAAGGCGTCAACGATATCAAGCGCCAGCCCCTCGGCCACAACACGCGCCCCTAGCGACAACATGTTTGCATCATTGTGTTGCCGGATCATTCTGGCCGAAAATGTGTCAGCGCACACGCCGCAACGGATCCCTTTGACCTTGTTGGCTGCCATCATAATGCCCTGACCAGTGCCGCACACGATAATGCCCAAATCACAGTCACCGCTGGCGACCCGTTTCGCCGCCGCTTCGCCATGCTGGGGGTAAGGCGTGCTTTCGGTGGTGACAGGTCCGATATCGACAACGTCCCAACCTTGGGCCGCAATGTGGCTGGCAATGGCAAGACGCAGGTCAATGGCTGCGTGGTCACTGGACAGGACGATACGTTTTTTGGCTGACATGAAAGTAGACCCTCTTAAAGCAAGTTGACGTGCTATTTGCCTGATACCACAGGGCAGATTTAGGTCCAGCAAGAACGCCTTGGCGTCAACAAGCTTACGTTTACGTCAAGAACGTGGCGTCCCTAAGCGCTGCCGCGTCGATTTTGCACTGTTTTCATGCTGCTTCGCAGGATAACAACAGTCCGAGAAGATAATTGGTCAGATTCTAAGGAGAAGAACGCAGATGAAGGTCCTCGTACCCGTCAAACGTGTGATCGACTACAACGTGAAGGTTCGTGTCAAAGCGGACGGCTCCGGTGTCGATCTTGCAAACGTCAAAATGTCGATGAACCCATTCGACGAAATTGCCGTCGAAGAGGCGATCCGCCTACGTGAAGCCGGCAAAGTCGAAGAAGTCATCGCCGTATCGGTCGGCGTCAAGCAAAGCCAAGAAACATTGCGCACAGCGCTGGCAATGGGCGCAGACCGCGCCATTCTGGTGGTCGCGACTGATGACGTACATACCGACATCGAACCGTTGGCCGTTGCCAAGATCATCGCGGCAATCGTCAAGGAAGAAGAGCCGGGTCTGGTTCTTTGCGGCAAGCAAGCCATCGACAATGACATGAACGCGACGGGTCAGATGATTTCTGCCCTGCTGGGCTGGTCACAGGCAACCTTCGCGTCCGAAGTTGACGTCGACGGCGACAATGCGACCGTCACACGCGAAGTTGACGGCGGATTGCAGACCATCAAAGTCAAGATGCCGACAATTATTACAGTTGACCTGCGCTTGAACGAACCACGCTATGCGTCGCTGCCAAACATCATGAAGGCCAAGAAAAAGCCTTTGGATGAAAAGACACCTGCCGATTATGGCGTTGATGTCACGCCGCGTCTGGCCGTCGTTAGCACGACAGAGCCAGAAACACGCAAAGCTGGTATCATCGTTGGTTCGGTTGATGAACTTGTCGAGAAACTCAAAGAAGCGGGGGCTGTATAATGGCTGTACTTCTGATTGGCGAAGTGACCGATGGCGCATTGTCCGTTGATGCGACTGCAAAGGCCGTTATGGCGGTTAAATCACTAGGTGATGTCACTGTCCTGTGTGCTGGCGCGACGGCAAAAGCTGCGGCTGACGAAGCAGCAAAGATTGACGGCGTGTCAAAGGTGCTTTGCGCCGAAGACGCGGCCCTTGGTCACCGCTTGGCTGAACCAACGGCGGACCTGATCGTGTCGCTTGCTGGTGATTACACACATATCGCTGCACCCGGCACGACAGACGCCAAAAACGTGATGCCACGTGTGGCGGCATTGTTGGATGCGATGGTGATCTCCGAAGTGACTGCCGTGATCGACGCCGATACATTCGAGCGTCCGATCTATGCAGGCAACGCGATCCAGACAGTAAAATCATCTGATGCGAAGAAGGTTATGACAATCCGCACAGCCGGTTTTGATGCCGCTGCAATGGGTGGATCTGCAGCAGTTGAAAACATCGGTTCGGCTGGAAATCCTGGGCTTTCCGAATGGATTGAAGACAAGGTTGCCGCGTCTGATCGTCCGGAACTGACATCGGCTGGCGTTGTTGTTTCTGGTGGCCGCGGTGTCGGGTCCGAAGCAGATTTTGCATTGATCGAAGCGCTGGCTGACAAGCTGAATGCGGCCGTTGGTGCATCACGTGCGGCTGTCGACAGCGGCTACGCGCCAAACGATTGGCAAGTTGGTCAGACTGGCAAAGTTGTTGCCCCAGATCTTTATGTCGCCATCGGCATTTCCGGTGCGATCCAGCACCTGGCTGGTATGAAAGACAGCAAGATCATCGTAGCAATCAACAAAGACGAAGAAGCGCCGATTTTCCAAGTTGCGGACTTCGGCCTTGTTGCCGACCTGTTTGACGCTGTCCCAGAGCTGACAAGCAAGCTGTAAATCAAGTTTCATCAAGATTTTGAAAGGGCCCGCACAAATCTGTGCGGGCCCTTTTTTATATCTCGTAAAGCTGATCACGGATCGCCGGAACCAGCACCGCTGCCGCCTCATTGTGGCAGTCGACTCCCAACATTTCACGTGCGGCCCGCTGTTGCGAAATCGGATAAATCATCCCCGCCGTCCCGCGCACCAATGCATCCTTTGACGGCTTTGCAACGATCAGTCCTTTGACAAGCGGGCGCAGCTGATCGATCATTTCCTTGGTGATAAACAGTGGATCAACCTGCATCTGATGTGGCAGTTCATCCCATGGTTCATTGGTGGGTTCGTTTTCGGAGAACCACAGCAAAACTACGTTCTCTCCGATCTGATCAAGCATCCGGCGCATTCGGGCCAACCATGCCTCACGCAGTTCGCTGACCACTGTTTCAAACCGATCAATTGATTTGCTGTGTAGTGCGCTCAGCATATGACGGGTGAACGAAAATTCCGAAAAATCGACATCATGATAGATTGCTTGCAGCACTGTAGAGGCTCGCAAAAAGCGGTCATTGCGGCGCGGATGCACCGAAAAGAACCTGTTGGACAGCAAGTTTGCCCCCATAATCTGCACCACGGTCATGTCCGCCTTGGCGCAGATGTCCATAACTGTGCCATCGTTCACGAACGCATCAATACCGCCGTTTACACATCCGAAATTGACGCAGGTTTGCCGCATCGCCTTTTCTACAAGCGCCGGATATGGCTTTTCAATATACTTTCCGTAAGTTTCAGTCCCGCCGATAAATGCAAGATACGGTTGATCCAACCGCTTTCGAGGGCCGCGAAATAACATCCGCGACGCCCCATAGCGGCAAGGTGAATACGACAATAGCTCTGCTTCGATGGTTTCTTGTTTCATAGTGATCGCCCCAAATTCCATTACCCACGGCCAGATTCGCGCATTCCCTTTGACAAATTGCTAACGCGCAAGTTTGCTTAAATTTTTAGCGCTTGATCCACCTTGATGCGCACCCCTGCACAGGCCTATGGTGCATCGAACCGATGAGGATATGATCATGGCCATTCAACAAGTAGGCATCGTAGGCGCGGGCCAGATGGGCAACGGGATTGCGCATGTGTTTGCCCTTGCCGGATACGAAGTGTTGATGAACGACATTAGCGGCGACGCCCTAAAGGCGGCCGTTGACCTGATTAAGCGCAATCTGGAACGGCAAGTCGGCAAAGATCTGATAACGGAGGCCGAAAAAACCGATGCGCTGGCGCGAATTGGCACGACACAGACCCTGACGGATTTGGGCCAAACCGACCTGATTATCGAAGCCGCGACAGAGCGTGAAACAATCAAGGCCGCAATTTTCGAAGACCTCGTGCCACACCTGAAGCCGAACACGATCCTGACCTCGAACACCTCTTCCATCTCGATCACGCGGTTGGCGTCACGCACGGACCGGCCCGAAAAATTCATGGGCTTCCACTTTATGAACCCGGTGCCGATCATGCAGTTGGTTGAATTGATCCGCGGAATCGCGACAGACGAGCCGACATTCCAAGCATGCCATGCGGTTGTTGAACGCTTGGGCAAGACATCGGCCACAGCCGAGGATTTCCCCGCATTTATCGTCAACCGCATCCTGATGCCAATGATCAACGAGG
>Ga0102853_1000351_pt1 | contig 7764 bp, 3 predicted proteins | sample Colrivmeta1370B3_FD_78181 | JGI IMG/M metagenome (GOLD analysis project Ga0102853, IMG submission 78181) | Estuarine microbial communities from the Columbia River estuary - metaG 1370B-3 | ecosystem: Environmental > Aquatic > Marine > Intertidal zone > Estuary | place: USA: Columbia River Estuary... | reverse complement strand
TGTTGCACGAGATGAGTGGCGGACTGCATATGTGAATACGGATGAAAACCTGGCAGACTTGCTGACGAAGCCATTGAGTGGTCAGAAGCGAGCCAAGTTTGTTCGGATGGTTCTGAATCATGTTTTCCCAGAGAAAGGGAATGGGGATATGGGAGGAGATTAAGTCGTTCTTGCTACCCCAAGAATTGGAACTACCTACCCTTTTACACACACGGTGTGAGTTTTTAAATTTCGAGTTGAAGCGATGCTTCAATAGATTTCGAGTTGGAGCTGTGGGCTCCTGTTGACTCGGTTTTTTTGTTTTATTTTTTAGGAGAAGATGATTGGGCAACCCAAAACGGTATCCTGAGTGATTGTATCCCGTATTGGTTTGAGGGGAGTGTTTCAGTACTGTGTAACCAGATACTTGATAGTATGGCCCTTCTTGGGGGCTCTTCCGTTCAGTACTGTGTTGCAGTCAGAGTGCAAACGTTCCCGCTCTAGAAAAGCTAGACAATCCTTTCATAATTTATTAAAGATTGTGTTTCACACATGATTAGTTTATTATCAAGTGCCTTTAATGATAGGTGAGATCCCTATCAGTGATGCATGCCATTATATGGATGCACATGACACCGAAACAGTTTATTCAGACCCAACGTGGTTGGGAACGATGTTGTTCTAACCGCTGAGTTTGCGACGATGAGTCGAACTGACGTTGATTGGTCTATGGTCGTGGCTCGCTGAGGCGAGCCAGTGACTGATCATGAGAGTCCCACAATGGGTGAAGCTACGGTCTCTCGAAGGGCCGGTAGTTGGACTACCCGAATACTATTATTAAATTAATACTATTGCAAAAGTAAGATTGTGAACATTTAATGCCTAGTGCCGTTACATCCGAGGGGATGCATATGATTTGTTCGATTAACACGCCGTGCTCACGCATGATGGCGTTTCGTATCCAACCGACGGGTTGGGATACGATAAAACCACGAACTTGGCTTCATTACCGTGAAGCGCCTGCAGCTGACACTTCGATCGCGTCGAGTTGCTGGGCATAAACAAGGAGAGGAGGCCATAGTGCCCTCATCATTCCTTAAAGGGCGTCGAGGCCCTATCTCGTCTACCTCTTTCGCAAAAGGGGCTACTTTCCAGCCTACAATGGTAGAACTCATTGAGCCTTTCTGTTGTAAATTTTGAACAAAAAGGGTAGAGTGTCTGACCAAGGAACTCATATATAAAATTTGGGTTGAACGGACATATCCAATGCTTAACTGTTCGATATGACACGTGTAAAGTAGATGGTGATTCCTGTGTGAATACTCCAGTGGTAATTTTCGTTGAACAAATGTTGCTCGTCCAAGAAATGAAATTTTGGCAGCGAATTATTGTTAGGACGGGAATATTGATTTTTCAGAAAGTTTCTGAGAAAATCTTATGATGGCAAGGGTTCGTTTTCTTTTCGATCACAAAATCGAAGGACGTTATTGCTACCTCCCTGTTAGCTACCCTACTTTCAAGCCATCAATCATCAAACACCATGCCCTTCGACGCCGCTCAACTCACTGCTTTCTGGACATCTCCAGACCAGATGGGGCTCTCAGCCCGCACTCGTACGCAGATGGCGTCGGAAGGGTTGGTGACGCCTGCCGATTTCGAGGACTTCTCTGAAAAGTCGGATCTCGATGTTTTGGTCAAGCTCCTGTTAAAACCAGCCAAGGTCCGTCATGGTGCTGCTGGTAACTTGCGGGAAGTTGAGTCATATGCAATCCCTGCCAAGTCGCAGATTCGGATCGATGGGGCCCGTAAGATGGTACTCTACTACATTCTAGTAGGTCGTCCCATGGAGGCCGCCGATATGATGTGGCCGGTGATTAAGAACTTTGTTGAGCAGTGGAAAGCTCTGATGGAGAAGAAAAAGGCCGATATTGGCTCACCTCCTAAGCTTACCAAAGACAAACTTGTCTACAAATGGTTGGAGCAGTTAAATCAGTACCTGGCAGATGTGATTGGAGTTCGTAATGCTCCCTTCACTTACCTAACCCGGACTGATGCTCAACCACCCGCAATTCTGGCAGCCCGTATTGTTGATCAGCCCTACTCTGTTGATTATGAGTCGATCGAGCATGAGCTAAAGTTTTGTGTGTCGCATGATCATACTCTAAGTAAATCGGACAACAGTGCGTTGTTCCAGATTATTGATCGTGCAGTTGCTGGACATGACGTGTCGGCAACTATAGCTCCATTCCGTCGCACTCATGACGGGCGAGGAGCATACCTGGCCATTTTAACCCAACATGCTGGAAAGAGTGTATGGGATCGGGTTGTCAGGGATGCAATGTCGGTGCTACAAACTAGGACGTGGAGCGGAACTACATCCGTCACGCTCCTTCAGCACACGTCGATGCAGCGCAAGGCATTTATTCAGTTGAGTGAAGCTGGTGAGCATGTACCAACTGAGTTGCCAAATGATCGCACTCGTGTCTCCTATCTTTTGGACTCGTTGAAGACGGATAATCCAAAGATGTTGGCTGGCACTGCTGCTATTGAGCAGGATGAGTTAGGAAAGCGCGTTCACTTTGAGAAGACGGTGACATTCCTCCTCCCATTTGACCCTGTCGTCGCTAAGAATGCGAAGGCCAAGGGATTGGGAGTGAATGTGTCGGGAACTGCTGCGGATACGCCTAAGGGTGCTACCGTGGGCAAGACTGGCGTGGAACTACGCTGGCATGAGCCCCAGAAATTCAGCAAGCTGACGAAGGAGCAGAAGTTGGAATTGTCTGAGTGGAATAAGACCCAGCCGAAGAGGGAAGGTGGCAAGAAGCGCACATCCGAGAAATCAAAGTCAAATGAGAAGTGGAAGAAGGCTCGTGTTGCATCCGTGTCGAAAGCTCACACTGAGCTAATGGAAGCAATGGCGGATTCTCACAGCGCTGATATGGCAGTCATGAATGCGAGGATAGCTGGAATGATTGCTATACCTCCTGCTGCTGGCGTGGCGACGGGGAGGGTTGGTGCAACTGTGGGGTTCCATCCGGGCCTTCAGGGGCCACCACCTTCATTTATCCCTGAGTCAATTGACGTCATGGCAGAAAGAGCGAGGGTTGCTTCGGTGAATTTAAAGAATATCCTGAAGCCACCATCGAAGCAGGCAGCCCCCTGAGGGCTCGGCAGTCCTCATCAGAATTGGCCACGAATTGATGGGGACAGATTGCCTTTACTCACATCGGTGTGCACTCTGCGAGCTGCAACAATTGGAGGGGCAAGCGTTGGATCGTATGGTAGTCAATCCGTCACTGAGCTAGATAGTCATGCTAACATGGCTGTAGCTGGACGAGACTGCACGATCATCGCAAAGAGTGGCCATTATGCCAGTGTTACACCATTTTCCGCAGACCTGCCTGTAATGGAGAGGGTTGAAATTGGTGACGTGGCAATTGCATACGACGATCCGTACTCGCTGGAGACGTATTTGCTCGTGATGAGGAATGTATTGTTGATTCCATCGATGGATCACAATTTACTTCCACCGTTTCTGGTCCGGGAGGCTTCGCTCTTCCTGGATGAAACACCAAAATTCCAGTCGACTGATGTGTCGTTGGAGAATCACACTATCTATGATGAAGTGACGGGGTTAAGGATTCACTTGCAGTTGAATGGAACCTTCTCGTACTTTGTGTCTCGATCGCTCACCTTGGAGGAGCAGGAGCATTGGGAGAATTATCCTGTTGTGCACCTGACTCCTGATAGTGACCAGTGGGATCCTCATGCATTGCATTTTGCTGAAGCTGAGGCTGCGATGTTGGATAGCAGTGGGGAGATTGTCGGACAAAGGAAACGAAATCGAAACCTATTCGAAGAGGCAGATATAAGTGTATTATATGCTGAGCCTTGTACGTGGGACTCATTGGAAGAGCTGATTGACAATCAACTCAGTGACGTCTACGACCTGAGCGACCCTCTGTCGGAAGATGATGAGGTGATGCTGACCTGTGATGGAATTCGTGCTCAGATTGCGAGTTTGAATACAGTGTTTGAGCCACCTATCTTCTCAGCGGTGCTGATTGACCAGGCTCTCATCTCAAAAGTGTCTATGGCCATGGGGAGCATGACCGTAGACGATGCAGCTTGCGGGGTATTTGAAGCAAGGGTGTTCTCATCTTTGTCTGCAATAGCAGCTGGTCGGTCTAAAGGGGTTACAGCGGAACATCTCGTGAAGATTTGGCGTATCCCCTATGATGACGCTGCCAGGACTCTGGAGGTAACTACCCAACGGATACGGCAGGACCCTGACTCATCGTTGTCTCGCAATGCAAGGACTAACGATCGGGCTGTCAGATACCGGAGGATCAGTTCGAAGTTTTTCACGGACACGCTCTTTGCAACAAAGATGGCCAAGAGTCTGCGTGGAAATACTTGTGCTCAGATTTTTGTCTCGGACAAAGATTTTATAGCATTATATCCAATGAAGAAGGAGGCTGAATACTTCCTTGCTTTAAAGGAGTTCTCGAAGGATGTTGGGGCGCCTGATGTGCTTGTCTGTGATTCGGCCAAGACTCAGAAGAAGCGTGAGGTCAAGGACTTCTGTACTCAGATTGGTACTACCCTGAATATCCTTGAGGCTGAAACCCAATGGGCAAATCGGTCAGAACTGTGGGTGGGACTTGTTAAGGAATCCACCCGCAAGGATCTTCGAGATTCTGGTTCTCCAATTGTGCTATGGGATTATTGTATGGAACGCAGAGTTTTGATTTATCAAGTCACAGCTAAGAAGTTGTTCCAATTACATGGGATGAACCCTCACACTGCAACCTTCGGGACCCAGGCTGACATTTCGAATTTGTGTCTCTTTGGGTGGTATGAGTGGGTTTATTACAGGGAGCAGCAGGCTCCTTACCCATTTCAGAAGGAGTGTCTTGGACGTTGTCTTGGACCCGCTAAGAATGAGGGTAATGTGATGGCGAATTGGATTTTGACCCAGAAAGGAACGGTGATTCCTCGTCGATCAATCCGCCGCTTGACAGCAGATGAACGCTCTGATTCGAATGAAGTTGAGGCACAGAAACGGGTTTCTTTTAATGCTGATATCACAGCTAAGCTTGGTGATTCAGTTAAGCTTCCTTCGAATCCGTTACCTGATTGGGTCGAGCCAGATTGGGATTCTGAACCTTACGGTGACGATACAACCTCTGAGCACGAACCGTTTGAGGCTGATCTCGTTGATGCAGCAGGAAAACCTATTTTAATGCATTCGTTGACAGATGTTTTGATCAATGCAGAGGTCCTACTGAGTAAAGATGACTCAACAGCTCTTGCCCGAGTTATCCGTCGGGCTGTCGACTCTAATGGGAAGGTCATTGGTGAGTGGGACTCAAATCCTATCCTCAATACCTTGGTCTATGAGTGTGAATTCAATGATGGGACTATCAAAGAATATTCGGCGAATGTAATTGCCTCCAACATTTATGAGGAGGGTGACGCCGACGGCTTCTCTTCTTCGCTCCTGTACAAAATTGTGGATCACAAGTCGTCAGGGGAGGCGATTAAGATGGCTGACAAGTACATTACCACTCGGACTGGCACACGCCGGATGAGGCAAACTACAGTTGGTTGGTCATTCCTTGTAAAATGGGGAGACGGATCTCAACAGTGGATTGATCTCAAGATTCTTAAAGAGTCAAATCCAGTGCAGGTTGGTGCGTATGTTATCGCTCGTGGGATTCAAGATGAGCCTGCGTTTGCTTGGTGGGTGCCATACGTTATGAGGAAGAGGGATATCATTGTCTCGATGGTGAAATCTCGTGTCCGTCGGACTACTCATAAATATGGAATTGAAATGCCTGCACCCGGACGAGAAATAGTTCAGAATGCAATTGATTTAGACCGTAAGAACGGTGATACATTTTGGATGGACTCATTAGCTAAGGAAATGCGTAACCTCAACATTGCATTCGAATACCTTGAGCTGGGTGAGAAAGCTCCTCCTGGGTGGTTTAAAGCTACGGGACACATCGTTTTTGATGTGAAAATGGACTTCACGCGGAAAGCTCGGTGGGTCAAGGACGGTCATAAGACCCCAGACTCTACCACTTCAAGCTTTGCCGGTGTTGTATCTCGTGAGAGTATTCGAATTGGGTTGACCTATGCAGCATTACTGGGGCTTCCGGTCATTGGTGGAGACATTCAAAACGCCTATCTGCAAGCTCCAAGCTCAGAGAAGCATTTTATCGTTTGTGGTCCCGAGTTCGGAACTGAGAATGTTGGTAGAGTTGCCTTGATTCGTCGAGCGCTTTATGGAGGTAAAGTGGCTGGAAGAGACTTCTGGCATCACCTTCGAGAGTGCATGGGTCGGCTTGGTTTTACATCATCACGGGCTGATCCGGATGTTTGGTTTAGACTGTCGAAGAGATCAACAGGGGAGGAATACTACGAGTATGTGTTGCTCTACGTCGATGACGTGTTGGTTATCTCTGAGAAGGCTGAAGCCGTCCTCCGTAAGGAAATTGGAAAGGATTGGGTTCTCAAGGAAGACTCGATCGGCCCTCCATCAAAATATCTGGGTGGCAAGCTCAGGGAGGTTACACTGACAAGTGGAGTAAAATGTTGGGCGTTTGGCTCATGCCAGTATGTCCATTCGGCTGTCAACAACGTCGTTGATCACCTGAAGAAGAAGGGGTTGAAATTGCCCCATAAAGCGCCTAACCCTCTTTCTACAGAATATCGTCCTGAGACGGATGTAACGCCTGAGTTAGGGGAGGCTGATGCCTCGTATTATCACACATTAATCGGTGTTTTACGGTGGATTGTGGAGTTGGGTCGAATTGACATTGACGTGGAGGTTAGCATGATGTCATCTCACTTGGCACTGCCAAGGGAAGGACACCTTAAGGAGCTATACCACATCTTTGCATATTTGAAGGCTCGGTCAAACGCGGAAATGGTATTTGATCCGACGCCTATTGAACCCGACAAGACACTCTTTGAACGTCAAGATTGGTCATACTCCGCGTATGGCTATGAGTCCCTCAAGGAAGAATTGCCCAGTGACATGCCAGTCCCACACGGTCAGTCGATGACGATGCGTGTATTTGTGGATGCTGATCATGCTGGAGATCAAGTGACTCGTCGATCAAGGACGGGATTTATTGTGTTCCTGAACAATGCACCGATATACTGGAGTTCAAAGAAGCAAACTTCCTGTGAGACAAGTACATTTGGTAGTGAATTCGTTGCTATGAAGCAAGCGACGGAGTATGTCCGAGGCTTACGCTACAAGCTAAGGATGATGGGAATCAAGGTTGATGAGCCAGCGTTTGTGTTTGGGGACAACCAGTCTGTCTTATGCAACACAACGGCTCCGGCATCGACATTGAAGAAGAAGTCCAATGCCATAGCGTATCACTTTGTAAGAGAAGGTGTTGCACGAGATGAGTGGCGGACTGCTTATGTGAATACGGATGAAAACCTGGCAGACCTGCTGACGAAGCCATTGAGTGGTCCGAAGCGAGCCAAGTTTGTTCGGATGGTTCTGCATCATGTTTTCCCAGAGAAAGGGAATGGGGATATGGGAGGAGATTAAGTCGTTCTTGCTACCCCAAGAATTGGAACTACCTACCCTTTTACACACACAGTGTGAGTTTTTAAATTTCGAGTTGAAGCTATAAGCTTCAATAGATTTCGAGTTGGAGCTGTGGGCTTCTGTTGACTCGGTTTTTTGTTTTATTTTTAGGAGAAGATGATTGGGCAACCCAAAACGGTATCCTGAGTGATTGTGTCCCGTATTGG
>Ga0102853_1000316_pt1 | contig 8273 bp, 9 predicted proteins | sample Colrivmeta1370B3_FD_78181 | JGI IMG/M metagenome (GOLD analysis project Ga0102853, IMG submission 78181) | Estuarine microbial communities from the Columbia River estuary - metaG 1370B-3 | ecosystem: Environmental > Aquatic > Marine > Intertidal zone > Estuary | place: USA: Columbia River Estuary... | reverse complement strand
TCAAGGAGGTTATGGGTGATGTGGCGATTGTTATCGAACCAGCGGTGTGGACGACGGTCAGTAAGTTTGAGAGCCACGGAGGGGAGATAGCGTTGCACGATTACAAGCCCTATTCGGACGCATTGTATCACCTCTACACCCAGGGGTTTTCAGAGAGCCAGAGGTATATAGATCACGCCACGAACTTTGGAGATTGGGAGAAGAATCTAAAACCGCTTCAAAAAGTTCTAGATATGTTGTAGGTTTCCAATGCTCATCGCTCATCGAGGCGTTTGGGGACAGGGGTTTGAAAACAAAGTTGAGCATATACGAGCAGCCCATCGCAAGGTGGGTGCAGTTGAGGTGGACATCAGGTATAATTCTCGCAACCAGTTGGTGTTGGCACACGACAAGTCTGACTGTGATATGGTTGACGTCGATCTCTTTATCGACCTCGTCAGGTGTGAAGAGTCCATGAATATCCTATTGGATATGAAACCCACCGGTGGACGTGAAGCCAAAATGATGGCGAACGACGTCTGTGAGATTATTCAGAATTCTCACCACAAGTGGGAGCTCTGTTCGTTCGATCAGCGATGTGTTGACCACTTGATAAACTTGAAGCACCCGTGGCCTGTTGGTATGTCATCTGCAGGAGTCACTGATTGGATGATGAACAACCCCCCCGTCGACTTCGTGAACATCGAACACGAATGTATAGACGAGGATGACATCGACGCCATCAGGAGTCAGGGAGTAAAGGTCTATCTGTGGGTGGCTCATATGTGGGGGTCATACCCTCCACAAGTGGACGGGCTTATAAAAAATTATGTATATGCAGACCTAAGGATATAGGGTGCTAATGGTAAAGCGAGTGAAAGCACCAGCGCCACATCGAACACAAATGACTGCCACTGTCCAGATGCCCACCCAGCTGTGGAAGAACCTTCCCGATGACCTCATCTGGGCCATCAGGGGTCAGAGGTCCCAGCTACTCCGTGATGAATACGCCGATCTCGAGATGACCCACAAGTATGGCGCCTGCTACTGCTGCGGTGGGTGGGCGGATGCTGATGGGACCAATTGGTGGGACGACAGTGCCTATACCTTCTGCGGAACGTGCGATCAGGGGCAGTTCAAAGATATGGATATGGATACCCGTGTAATGTACTGCAACGCTTGGAGTGGCAACGACTCCGAGCGTTGGAGCAGGATGTATCACACTGCGATCGCCCCTGAGGTGGATGACCATAAGTGGGACGACTTCTGGGAGGATCGCTTTGAGGGGATGAAGCCCCCAGCTGTCCGCCAGGCATTCGACATCTGGGAGGTTCGTATGCAGGAGGCACACCCGCTACCAGGATGACTGGCTGGGAGTCGAACTCCCCCGACCCCACCCGGCAACGGGTATGCCTTCCAGTGGCCCGACACCGATGAGGATAGCGACGACGAAGTGGACAGCGGGGATTACTAATCCTCGCCTTTTTAAAACCCGTTGGATGTGTAAAAAGTGTATGAGGCACCCCACGTGTTCGGGTTGCTAAGGGTATATGAGCACAGAACTTGCATACTATATCTGCTGTCCCATCTTTACCATCTGCATTACCGGTGCTGTGGCAGGAACAAGAGCACTTACAGTTGATAGATATGTTCGGTTCGTGGAGCACCCCCTCGCCGCCGTCGGTCGACATCCCCCAACATGTGGAGACATGCAGCGTTGCGTGTCAGACAGACCCCCCGAAGGCCCCGACTCTTGAGGAGACGACGACAACTCTGTTGACTTTGCTCGTATTCCTGTTGTGGATTCGGTTCGCCTAAGACACGATCCACACATCCATCTATCACCATCATCACGACGCATCAGTATATATACCACCTGCCGACACTCGTGGCAGGTTTGGACATCCACTGGCATGGGTAATACAAACCCCCACTTTTTTAAAACTTCCTGTATATATAATTAATGTTCGAATAACCTTATATCCGACGAAGCTTTCTCCTTATTGACTCGATCGAGTTGTTGTTGAGATGTCTCTTTAAGCCTTCCTGAGCCACTTGAAACCTTGCACGGTTTCGAGCCGTCGCCGCTGCATTTGTAGCACTCGTATTACGAGCCATCGCAAGTTCCAACCTCTTGATGACATTGTTGCGGTTTGCTGTGGTATTCTTCATCTTCAGAGAGTTAATATGGTTACGGAGAAACGTGCTGGGTAGACTTCCCGCCTTAGCCCCCCTCTGCACGGGGTTCACGAGTGCATTTACCACTTTTATATCATTGCTCGTGAAACGATTGTTGCTCCCCCTCTTTAACAAGCTCGCAAGGAGGCGTTGCCTCATATCAGCTGGTCGATTCATGACAACGTCATTCGCCATAATCACACGGAGATTGTCGTTGCCCCCGTTGACGATCATGGAATTGAGGTCCCTGTTGTTGTCCAATACAACCCGCCTATATATGCTCCTAAATGCATTGTTGTTATTTACGTGACCGTTTTCCAACAGTTCATTGAGAAAATTTCGATTGACAGTCATGTTATTCAAGTTCTGACCTTCATTCACGTTACTGAGTATGTTATCCAGAGCACTCCTAGCATCACCTGAACTCATTGGTGGTGTGTAATTTCGCATCTTTCTATAGACTAATAAAAAATGTATAAAATGTTTTAAGGATATAGGTAGTTATATAGTAAATACAGACATGATATGGCAGTTCAGAACCATGGTTTCTTTTGGGAGCATGAGCTTCTCGTCAATGTATATCGCGTCGACCCATACGAACTCAAGAAAGTTGGACACACTTCCCCCTTCGATGGTCCCGCCCATCTCAACCGTCTCACTGGAATTGATATGTCCATAAAGACCACTGGGAACTCCGGGACCATCTGCCTTGGGGACTGCCTTCGCATCTACGAAGACGTGTCTTCTGGTAAACCCTATCATATGACAGTGCTTCACTACAAGCAGGATGACGCCACGAAGACCAAGAATGTTATGTGGATCACTGAGATTGAACTCACCTCTAGCATACAATTGATGTTTGGTGACCTCACGCGCGAGGATATCTCATCGTTGGACACTGTTATAAAGGCGGTTCCGCAGAAACGTAGTCCAACAACGGAAGAACACGCAGCAATCTACGATACCAAGAAACTCCTGCAGGCACGCTCTGGGTTCATCACACTCAACCCTAAGTGTAACAGCACTCAGAGTCGCCTCCAATGTTCAATCAGTGGATTCCTCAAGTTAGTCGCCAAACATCCTGAACGTGTGATTGCGCATAGCGATACCAACAACTTCCGTGGTGCTAACGTGTCTCAGTCCATCTCGTCAAACCGACGGGTTCTGCGCTCCGCTAATAAGGTTGTTGACAACAATAGTGACCTCACCCTTGCTAAGGCTTCTGGGACCAGTGGTGTTCGTGGGGAACGTGTGAGCGTTCAGAGCACCGATGTCCAGCCTACCGTCGGTGTGGAGAAAATAATGCGTGTTCTGATTGTGAACAAGCCCCTCGCTGCGGAGAGCGCCCCTCCCAGCGTAAACACCCACTCGGCGGATGGCAACATCCCACTCATCACCCGCTTTGACGAATCGAAACTCCTGGGGTGCAGGGGTTTCGTCAACCGTTCGATGAGTATCTTTTCTCACCCACACCTGTAAAACACACGGAACGTCGTGAGGCGTGTCACCGTTGATCGTAAACGCGTTGCGCCCCAAAATCTCCTGACGTTCCAGATGGAACTTGGCGGGAAAAGCCTTCTGCATGCTCGGCTTGGAGAAAGAAAGAGGCAATATGAACGCCACGGCATCCGCAAACCTACAACATTTGCGGATGAACGATTTGGCAGTGGTGGACTGTCTACCGAATGGTGGGTTCCCGACCACAACGCATCCTTGGGGAGCCAAGGAGTGGTCCCACTCCAAAAAGTCCTGTCGAATTACGCGAGGATGCTCGGGCTCAATGTCCATCGCCACCCACGATATTTCAGGAGGTGAATTCAACAAAAAGACCCCAGAACCAGCGGATGGCTCCACCCACTCGAGGTGATCTGGGAGCATCTCCCGAACCACTTCACAACATCTCAGGGCGACACCTGGAGTAGTGTAATACTTGTCCAGTGTGTTCGTCCTGAATTTCCCAGTGTCTTGCATTTGGGATTTATGGTTCATAACCCTTATGACTAAAAAATGTCCGAGGCGTCCCACGTATTCCCCCGATTATAGGTATATGAAAATGGCATTCACCGTCAACACTCCGCTCGCTCAGCAGTCGACCGCAGTGCTGGTGGCTCTCTACCACCACTCAACTGTCAAGGTGGATGCGAACGGACATCTGACCCCTGGCATCCGCCGAATCACGAGACTCCTCCGTGAGAGGAACTACCCACTGAGAAAGCTACTGACGACTCCTCGACGAGTCTAATTTTTTAAAACCCCCTGGGTGTGTAAAAAGTGTAAGAGACGTCCCAAGTGTTCGGGTGCGCTTCGGCACCGGAAACAGCAGGGAGATGAACTCACTTTTCCGATTCTGGAGCTACTTCCTACGCGATAACTTCAACGTGGAGATGTACAAAGAGTTCCGTCGGATGGCACTGGATGACGCCAAACTCAAACGCCGATACGGACTGGAGTGCCTCTTCCGCTTCTTCAGTTATGGTCTTGAGAAGCGCTTCTGCTCAGACATCTACAACGACTTCGAGGAGATCACCATCAAGGACTATGAGAATGGATACTTCTACGGACTCGAGAAGTATCGTGCATTCCACTACTACAACAACACCTCGAACAAACCCGAAGTGCACCCGAAGCTCAAGTGGGTGGTGCACTTCGATGTTTTTTAAAACCCCGTAGGTGTGTAAAAAGTGTAAGAGCTCACTCTAGAGCGAGCATCTGAGTGTAGTATTCGTCGGAGACCTCCGATCCCTTGCATATGCGCCCAGTCCTCTGACAAGCTCGGAGGGTAGTCCCGGACCCGAGGAATTCCAGACCCTCACAATTCTTAACGTCCATTATATGTCTGTATGGCTTCTATTTTTTAACACCTTTGGTGTATATAGAGACTCTGGCATATATCACATTAATGAAATACTCCGAGTTTCTGGATCGTAGACTTCCCACATCTCTCAAGGCCTTCGAATGTATCAATCAGCGTATCGATCCTGAACGCACCTACAACATAGTTGAACTTGGGACGTCCAGGAGTTATGCCAGTTGGCGCATCGAGACCAACCCAGCCTTCTGGTTTCCCGACAACCCCGAGCGGTGGCCGTGGTCCGACGGCTTCTTCACTCGTCTGATGGCGGACAATCTAGAGGGGAAGAACTTTCGTCTCTGGACTGTTGACCCGAATCCGGATGCGTGCATTGTCGCTCGCACGTGTTGTGGTAATAACGAGAGGGTCTCTGTGGTGCAGGACTACTCTACGAACTTCTTGAATTCGGTGGACTTCAAGATCGACTTCCTGTATATGGATCACCTCGAGAGTGGTGAGGATGCGTGTAGGAAGCATTTAGAGGATGCCAAGTTGGTGGTGGAGAAGAAACTCATGCGGGATAATGCACTCATTATGGTTGATGATACCGAGGTGGGTGAGAAGCCTTCGTATGTGAAGGGTCGAGATAGTATTCCGTATCTGGAATCCCACGGGTTCACCAAGGTGCTCCATGGGTATCAGGTGCTCCTGGATTCTAAATAATGTCTCAGTCACCCCAAGTGTTTGGAGTGCTAAGAGTATAAGCACCCAGCACCTGACAATGGATTCCATCATCTCTACCATCGCTCTCAACCAGGACAGCCGCATCGTCCTCCTCCGCCAGAAGGAGGTCATCCAATGGCTCTTTTCTGACCTCAGCTTCCTCCCCGAGGTTGAGGTGAGCAAGAACAAGGCCACAGACAACCAGAAGCGCAAGGTTCTGGAGGACGCTTGGGGACAGAGGATGCTCAGCATCCGCCGCCCCGATATCACTGCCTCGGGACAATGGACCACTAAGTTGGGTGAGCACATCACCGAGGAACTCGTCCTCCTGCAGGGCGAGGAGTTCTACAAGCCCCAGAGGATGGAGGGAATGGAGCCAGACGTCGGGGGTGAGAAGTTCCTCTGGGAGTCCAAGGCTGGGACCTACTTCACCCCAGGTACCGCCCACGAAAAGATTATGGGAACCTTCTTCAAATACTGCACCATCCCTCGTCTTTATAACAAGCCCCTCAAGATTCTGTGCCTCGGCAGGGCTGAGAAGGAATGCCGTGAGCATTACGGAGTCCTGCCGGGACCGAAGACCAGTCCAGAGGGGGAGATGATTTTGGCAACTGCTCGAGCGCTTCAGATTGAGTATGTAGGTGCGACTGACGTGCTCCTTAGTTGCTGCAACGTGTAATAATAACTTCATTTGCTTTCTCTCCTGGATTCTTCGAGTTGATAGACCTCTTCGCCTCGACCACCCTCCACACCCCGTGCCCCCCGAGTCCCTCCCGCACCGGCTTGGTATCTGAGTTGCTCATGACCCAGTTGGCTGCCACCCCCCTGACGCACTTGAAAAGGTCTTGGTGGTCTTGAGGAGACCACGAACCTTTAGTGTATCCCGTGAACGTCTCGCAGTATGGTGGGTCCATATATACCCAGTCTCCTGCGCTCACGCCCTTGAGGGTCTCGTCCCACCCCTGGTGTTGAAAATCTACATTCTGCACGAGATTGTGAATCTCCATCAGGTGTTCGTAGTTGATGACCTCTGGTTTCTTGTAGTTGCCATATGGCACGTTGAACCCGTTAGGTCCCTCTCTCCACAGCCCCCTGAAACAGGTCTTATTCAAGAAGATGAATCGAGCAGGGGTTCTTTCAGCGTTGAAGTCTTTGCGGACTTGATAGAAAAAATCCTTCGCATCCTGTCCTTCCAGGGAGTTGAGGGTTTCCACCATTTCTCGGACTTGGGTGAAGAGGGTGTCTGGGTCGTCCCTGATCGCTCTCCACACCTGGATGAGGGTATGATTCGCGTCACACGCAACCACTCCACGTCGGGGTTTGGATCTTTCAAGGACCGCCAGAAGGACGCTGCCTCCACCGACAAACGGTTCCACATATACACCGGTGATATCTTCGGGGATTTCTTTGAGTATCTCATTGAGGAGTTGAGTCTTGCCACCCACCCACTTCAGTATAGGCTTCATTGCTACCTATCTATGTCTCCAACTCTATAATTAAGCGTATGGGGGCATATGTATGAAAACAAGTAATCATGGCTGGAGTGTGGGTCGCACAGAACTACACCTTCCGCACCTTCTATGAAAACCTGCAGACACTTGCAGATACTTGGAATCTCAACCCCCCTCACCAGAGAGGTGTTGTCCATGGAGATAAGTGGATGTCGGACATCATCTGTTCTGGTGTGGTATTCAGGGATATCCCATCCCCCGAGTTCCACACCCGGGGGAGGGTTCAGGAGTCGCTTGATGGTAAGCAGAGGATAATGGCAATCGTTCGCTTCTTTGAAGATGAATATGCTCTTGATGGTGTATTTCCTGAGATGCCTCAATCAATGGATGGTAGGACATATAGTCAGTTGGATGCCGATGACAAAAGACGGGTTGATACTGCACCCATAATCATCAAGATCTATAGTGGTGAGATGACCAAGAAGCAGATATCTAGGTTCTTCTACCACAGGCAGAAGTGTCAGAACACAACCTTCGGTGAGTTCATCAACTCCCAGGTTCATCTGGATTCCAGGGGTGTTATGAAGTCCATCCTGCAAACACCCACTACGATACCCCTTCTCGACAGTGTTGCGAAAGACACTCGCCACTTTCACATGGAGATGATTGTCAGGTTTGCATACTTCTACGTGAATCGTTCTGTAAGCGCAGTCGATCCAGGCTCGGACAAGATTCAGAGGTGGTGGTCAGAGAACGACCCACTTGTGCTCCATGATGATGATGACGAAAATGTGGCAAACAATAAGATCCGAGACATCCCTCATTTCACGGAGGCTATTGAAGATACATGCAACATCTTGGTAGACCACAAGATACCCAGCAAGCATCACTCATCTCATCAGACTTCCTATTTCGTGTTCATACTTCACCACCCTGATTGGCTGGAAGTTCTCAGGGGTGCTTTGGATGTGAAAGGACCAGTTAGTTTCCCGCCTGTGAGTGGCAGACATGACACACTCGCGACACGATACCCTCTGGTATGTAAACACGTCGGTATCATGGCGTATGCGTAAAAATGTCTGACACACCCCAAGCATCCCCCCGGGTATGGGTATAGAAAGCAAACACATACCGATGAACCTCAGCACTCT
>Ga0102853_1000306_pt1 | contig 8444 bp, 8 predicted proteins | sample Colrivmeta1370B3_FD_78181 | JGI IMG/M metagenome (GOLD analysis project Ga0102853, IMG submission 78181) | Estuarine microbial communities from the Columbia River estuary - metaG 1370B-3 | ecosystem: Environmental > Aquatic > Marine > Intertidal zone > Estuary | place: USA: Columbia River Estuary... | reverse complement strand
CCGCATACCCAGTAGGTGTTATCTTGACTAGAATGTCAGCGTGATAAGAAGAGGACAGTACATGAACCGCACACAGTCTGGCTTTACCATTTTAGAATTGATGATGACCATGGCAATCTTGGTACTCATCATTTCTATGGCCATGCCCTCCATGACCGGATTTGCACAGAGTAACCGATTGAGTGCTGAAATACGTGGCATTGTGGGTGCAGCAGCCTTAGCGCGATCGGAAGCCATTTCGCGTAGAACTCTGGTCGCAGTTTTACCACGAATCTCCAGTACTCCTGTGGTTGCAACCGATTGGAATTCCGGTTGGCTAGTGACAGAAGTGGATAGCGCTAATACGCCAGTCGGAAACGTGCTGCGAGAATCAAGTGCCTATCCCTCGGGCTACACCATGACATTTTCTGGTGCCTCTACAGCATTGCGATTTAATCCGCGTGGCATTTTGAATTTGCTTGCGACCGAACAAATTACCCTCGCAGATGGCAATGGCAATAGCCGTATCGTTCACATGCCCTTGTCTGGCTCGGCTTATATCAGGTGATTAATATGAAAAAACAGCGTGGTATGGGCATGATTGAGATTCTAATGGCGGTTTTGATAACTGCGGTTGGGCTCATTGGTATTACGGGCATGCAGGCTGTCAGCCTAAAGAACAACCTGTCCGCTTTGAATCGCAGTAACGCCATTTTCTTGACCGGTACCATGATGGACCGCATACGGGCTAACCCCACTGCAGATTTTACAACTACTTTTGATGAAGGGCCGCAGGTGGCACTGGATAGTTGCGCAACATCATCTGTCACCTGCACCAAGGCTGCCGTTGCCGATCTCAGTATTGCCCAATGGAAATGTTCATTAGGTGGTTATCAAGATGACGCCATTTGCAATGGTATTTTTCCTGTCCTACCCGATGCGCAGGGTGCTATTACAATTTCCGGTAGTGATTATGTGATTTCCATACAATGGACAGATCGCGTGGCATACGCCGACGGCGTCAAAACCGGTGGTCAACCCGTATCGCTATCGTCTACGTTAAGGAGGTAGTCTGTTATGAAATCGAAAAACCTTCTTAATAAGAAAGCCACAAACGGTTTTACCCTCATTGAATTGCTGATTTCTATGGTGCTGGGTCTCATTTTGATCGGTGGGGTGTATTCGGTATTTACCGAAAATGCCCGTACCAGCCAGTTTGTACAGGCAACCTCTCGTACCCAAGAAAACGGCCGCTTTGCGCTATCTGAATTGGTCACCAGTGCCCGCATGATCGGTTATATGGGCTGCTTTGCCAATTTGGATGCCGATAGCGATGCATTATTCAATGCCTTAGCGCCCAATCCAAACTATGATTATTACTACGATTTAACCGCTGGGCAGTTGGACGTGATTGACTATACGGGGCAGGCATTGCCTGTTGGGTTACAAGGCGTAATAACTCCGACCCTGAATACCGATATTTTGGTGATTCGAGGTTTGTCCTCTCAAGACTATAACCTGGCAACGGCAATGCCGACCTCATCTGCCGTTGTAAAAATTAAAGAGGACGGCAATTCTGGCATCGTCGATGGAGCAATTTTATATCTGAGTGACTGCTCCAAAGGCGCTGTTTTTCAGGCGATTAACTCGACACTTACCGCCGGTGATACGGTCAATAGCGTTGTGCACAACCAAAAAGTAGGGGAGCCAGGAAATGCCACCAAAGACTTATCTATTGACGGCACCGGATTTTCTGAAGATGCGACAGTTCAAAAGTTTGAAACCAAAATATTTTTTATTGCACCTGCAGCAGTAGATCCTGTAACGGCGACTGCGTATGTCAACAGTGCGGGCAACCCTATTTTGGCGCTGTGGCAAAAAAACGGCGGCAATGCTGCGTTTGAGTTGGTATGGGGCATCCAAGATTTAGAATTATGGATGGGCGAAGACTCCAGCAAGGATGGCGTACCAGATCGCATCGTTCGGCCAGCACAACTGTCGGTGCCAGGCGATTCACGTAATGTGGTCTCGCTCGACATACGGATTCGTGCTAACAGCATTGACCCAGTGGGTCCTGACATGATTGAACGCGACTTTTTCGCCTCCGTTAAATTTAGAAATCGGGGATTATGAAGATGATGTCACCTAAATGCCCAAACAGACTGCCGCGTAAAGAGAGCGGCGCTGCGCTGCTTATATCGCTGATTTTGCTTCTGGTGCTGACGTTTCTGGGCATAAGCTCTATGCAGACCACCACGTTAGAAGAACGGATGACAGCCAATCAAAAAGACTACTATCTCGCTTTTGAGGCCGCTGAGTTTGCACTGCAGGCGGCTGAAGATGATTTAGGTATTCTCATCTCTACGGCAGATTTTACGCCAACAGGTAACGGTGGTTTTTTCCGAGACCATGATTTAAGCGTAAAAGCCTGGACCGTCGTGGACTGGACTAAGAATACCGAAGTTGTTTTCGTGACGGACCATCCGAACATGACCAGCGAGCCACCCAAATACATTGTCGAGCGCCTGACCATTGTGGGTAGTACCGACAATCTGAATGCCGGCAACGAATATGGTGAACAAACGGGTGCAACTGAGACAACGGTTTTTAGAGTGACTGCGCGTGGCGAAAGTGGAAAGGGCAGTGTGGTGTACCTGCAATCCACTTTCGGCAAGGCAATATAATGTTAAGGGGTAGGGTTATGAGAAGTTTACAACGGCTTGTTATCGCACTGGCGGCCAGCATACCTAGTTTTGGTTTGGCAGCAGAGTTACCGATTTCGCAGAGTCCATTGGAAATACCGCAAGGTGTTGCACCCAATATTATGTTGTTGGTGGACGATTCGGGTTCTATGGCGTGGGAAGTGATCACCACGGGCCACGACAACAATGGTTTGTTTGCCTACGACAATCCCTATTCTGTAACTACTACACCAGTGGATACTGGATTCAACATTACTGACCGGGCATCGTGTAGCTGGCCGACAGGGGCAGGGGCAGGGGCATACGATGGCTACAAAGTGGGTGTGCAATTCGGAACTACCCCACTCTGCGATGTCGCCGCCGATGACGCTTGGCGATTTAGAAATTCGACTTACAACCACCTATATTATGATCCAACGCGTATTTACCTGCCATGGGCGGGCCTGCATCCTAGTGGAAAACGGTATGACGAAATGGCCGCGCTGGTAAATAGCAAGGCACTCGGTGTGCTGGTGGGTGTCGATATGCCAACACGTGCCACTTGGACGGGATCAACCAACACCTTAAATCTGATGGCCGATAACAGTTTACGTGTCCCTGGTACGGTTCTCGCAAAAGATATTGGATTGAGTTATTGGACTTACACTGACGACACAGCTGGCGTAAAAAATGGTTTGTTTGAAAATACTGATACCCATATACAGGTTTTCGTAAAAGATTTGCCTTGGGCGATTGATGCGCCTGGCACCATTAACACCAAGGAAAATTTCCAAAATTGGTTTAACTTTTATCGGTCTAGAGACCTTGCCTCAAAAGGCGCACTCCATTATGTGTTAGAAGACCTGATAACGGCGCGTGTAGGCTATACCACCATTAATGCAACATCTTCGGATACCGACCTAAACTTTGCCGTCCAACCAATAAACGTGGATAGCGCAAAGCAAACCCTACTGGCTAAAATAGATGCGACTGTGCCAAATGGCGGCACACCGTTACGTTCTGCCTTAAAAGGCGTCGGTGAATATTTTACTTGTACAGAGTCATCAGAAAGTAATTTTGGTACGGATTGTCCAATATTGCCTGTAGCAGACGGGGGCAGTTGTCAGCAAAACTACACCGTATTGTTTACCGATGGCAATTGGAATGACGCTAATACTCGTGATTTGAATTCCAGCATTCTTATTGGTGAGTGGGAAGCCAGTTTCGGCGATAACCCTGCTGTTACACGACTAGGTGTGGGTAATACCGATGGCGGCGATCCAACACGATTTGATGATGGCAGCGTTGATAGCGGTAGCTTTGGCGATAAGCACCTTAATACCTTGGCAGATGTAGCCATGTATTATTACGAAAATGACTTAAGCAGCTACGCAGACGAAGTGCCGATTACCGAGACTGACCGTAGTCGTATACGCAGCGCTAGGGCATTTGCGGCCAGTGACAAAGTAATGCACCAAAATATGAAAACCTATACGGTGGCATTTGGTCTTACTGCATCCTCGTTTGCTTCTGATATCTTCTCTAGCGACTTTAACCCAGATACCCTGCTAAATTGGCCCGATCCACTTGGCGATAGTAGCGCGAAGACATTGGATCTAATGCATGCAGCCTATAACGGACGCGGTAGCTTTTATGCGGCGTCGGACTATTCGTCACTCGCCGACAGTTTACAAACCAGTTTTTCCAGAGTTATCGCTGACCAAAGTGGCGCCGCAGGTGTGTCATTTAACTCCCAAGAGCTCAAAACAGGTACCTACATATTTAGGGCATTTTACAACCCTGCAACCTTTGATGGTGACTTGGTTGCCGTAGTATTTGACCAAAATGGTGTGCCCGATGTCGATAATCCTATTTGGTCGGCGTCAGAACAATTGTCAGCACGGTTGGCAGATCCCGAGGCATACGATAGTCGTTTAATCGTTACCTATGATCCGGGCGTACCCACAGGTACAGATTCGAACGCGGCTGGCAGGTTGTTTAATTTTGACGCTTTAACGGCTAAGCAGAAGACCGACTTAGAAACGGATCCACCGAGTGCAAGCCGAGTCGGTGACTACCTCAGCTGGGGTGATGCGCGGGTGGGCTATTTGAGGGGAGATCGGCAAAATGAAGGTGCGAATGCCCTGCGACAGCGTGCGGGTTTGCTGGGCGACTTTGCCAACTCAACGCCGCGTTATGTGGGTACACCACAGGGTGTAAAACGTGATTTGGATCCCTATCCCAACGACTCGAATATCGGCACGCTGCTAGATGACCGCAGATTATATTCGACGTTTAAGACAGCCTACCTAGACAGAGACCAAGTGGTTTACTCGGGTGCCAACGACGGTATGTTGCACGCTTTTGACGCATTAACAGGTCAAGAGCGGTTCGCCTATGTGCCCAATTTGGTACTGGACGATTTGTACCAATATACCCAGCCCGATTATATCCATGAGATGTCGGTTGATGGCTCGCCAGGCATAAACGATGTTTATATACTGGATAACCGTACCGTCACTGGCAAAACGGAGAAGGTTGATGTTAAGTGGTGGCGCACCATTCTTATGGGCGGGCTGCGGGCCGGTGGTAAAGGCTATTATGCCTTGGACATTACTGACCCGGATACGTTTACCAATGCAGCGACAGGAGGCATGTCAGACAACGTTTTGTGGGAGTTTACCAGTGCTGATGATTCCCGACTGGGTTATACCTTTAGTACGCCCAACATGGTGATGTCGAATGCCAAGTACCCTGACTCACCGGCAGCGTCAGATAATCGAGGCAGTACCGATCCACTAGTAGACCCCACAGACCAGAGAGACAACCGTTGGATCAGTCTTTTTGGCAACGGTTACAACCAGTGTGTTCCCGTTACAGATCCAGTTACAGCGGTAACCTCATGTGATCCAGAAGCAACCTCATCTTTGTTTGCGTTGTTTGTAGACCACGATGGCTCAAAGATATGGCAGGAAAACGTCGACTATGTGGTCATGGACACAGGCACTGCGGGGGATGGATTTCCCAATGGTTTGGGTACACCTCGTGGTATCGATGCAGACGGCAATGGCACCGTTGACTATGTCTACGCTGGCGACCTTATGGGTAACCTGTATCGCTTCGACTTAAGAGATGAAGACCCTACTAACTGGAGCATGACGCAGGTACTGTTTAAAGCGGAGTATGTTGCAGGTACGCCACAGCCTATCACCATACAGCCGATCGCTACCCGTGCCGAAGGTGGTGGATATGTTGTCATTGCCTCCACAGGCAGCTGGATGACCACGGATGACATTACCTCGACTGATATTCAATCTCTATATGGCGTCTGGGATCCTGACCCAACACGCACAGCAGCAATCATTTCAAAAGCCAAATTGGTAGAGCAGGTGTTTACCAATGCCAGCAGCCCCTTATATGGGTACACCTATAGAACATTGACTGCAAACACAGTGAACTATGGTAATAAAAAAGGGTGGTTTATCGATTTTGATATGCCTGCAGCAAGATCAACATCAGGTGTTGAGTATCCAGGTGAAAAGGCAATACGTAACTTACTGGTTAAGGAAGGCGTGTTGTTTGGCGTGACCATTTTGCCTTCCTCCAACGCAGCCTGTTCTACTGCTCCAGGTGGCTTTTTGTTCTCGATAGATGCAAAAACCGGTGGCTTGGTAGTACAACAACCTGCGTTTGATTTAAATGGCGATGGCTCCTTTGATATCTATGATGTAAATCCCGCCCCGAGCGACGATGAAGTGATCGTCGACAATGAGATTCCGGCGGCGATTCGTATTGAGGACGGCCTGCCTTCAGATATCGCGATCATTGATGGCGGCAAGAGCGAAGGCTCTAAAGTCTGCTATCAGACCAGTACCGGTGAGCTAGTCTGTAGCAATGCAAACGTCGGCTCCAGGTTCCCAGAAGGCCGTCTTTCTTGGAAAGAGCTGTCTGAATAAGTGCCAAACTATTGATTTGGAGAGCAAACATGATGGATTTACAGGTTAGGGCGATGGCTAAGGCGGGCGTAAAATCGGGCTTTGTATTGTCGATGGTATTGTCGCTGGTATTGTCGTTGTCGCTCTCAATATCGGGGTGGACGCTGGCAGCAGGACACAGTAGTCTGCCACAGGGCTACCCTCAGGTAGGGTATGCAGTGGTTATCACCAATATAGATACCAACACCTATGAAGTGATGGCCAGTGGGCTGCGTTACAAGGTGACGCGCGCTGCCAAAATTGTGAATACAGATATGAAGCGCATTTTTTTGTTTCAGATAGCAACCGGTGCACCCGCTTGGTTTGTTAAAGATGATAAGGGTGTTGTCGTCGAAATTTGGCTTCTGCCTAAGGATTATGTTGTGGAGGGTTATTAATGAAACAAAACGGATTTACCTTGATTGAGCTGATGATTGTGGTGGCTATTATCGGCATCATTGCGGCAATAGCGATGCCCAGTTATCAGAACTATGCTGTGCAAACCAACCGCACGCAGTGCCAGTCGGCGCTGGCGCAAATGGCCAATGCGATGGAGCGACACTACACCATAGCAGTTCCTTCGACCTATGGCGGCGCTGGCAGCATTGGAGCTGGATTAAATACTGGTGCGCCAACGATTTTTGCAACCCAAGCACCAATCGATGCTACCCCGACCTGTGATCTCACCATTGTAAGTGCTACGGTGAACGACTATTCGCTAGCAGCAACGCCTATTGCAGGCACAGTGTTGGCTGGAGATGGCCTGTCTACCTTGAATGCAGCAGGTCAGAAATGCTGGCACGACGGTGACGATACTGGCGCCAATGCCTGTAGCCCTTGGTAACCTATCCCACTATGCAAAATGGCCACTTTTTAGTGGCCTTTTTAATGGACGGTGTTTGCATTAGTGGTGAATTGCATGAAAAGTCTGTCACTTCGCACTCTTAGCCATAAAATTAATGAATGTATGTACCCGTCGAGAGGTCTGAAGTTCCTTGCGTGCAATAATATGAATAGGTCTTTCAAGGATAGGATTGCCCTTAGACAGTCGCACGAGTTGATTGTTGCCTCGAACCAAATGTTCGGGTAGCAGTGCAATGCCGACACCATCTTTGGCCGCTTCAAACGCAGCATCAATAGAACTTACCTTTAACGTTTGTTGGGCCTCTGAAATTTTATGGGTTAGGAGCTGCCCCAATAAACCGGAAGAAAGAATGCCAGAATAACCAATCCAATATTTTTCTTTGAAGACATCTTTGGCGTTCAGTACTTTCGCAAGATCTCTGTGTGCATAAACATGAAATATGACACTGCCAATGTGCGCACCGAAAAAGCCGTCTGGTATTTCCTCGGTTGGGCGTATTGCCACGTCACTTTCGAGGTGAGCGAGATTTTTGACATCGTCTGATATCTGTAGATCGAGCTTGATACCGGGAAACGACCGCGCAAATTGAAACAGACTGCCTTTTAATCGAGAGTTAAAAAGCCCATGCGTTGTGGTCACACAGAGTGCACCTTCAAGTTGTGTGTCGTAGTCACTAAATTGTAGCTGCAGCCCTTTCATGGCCACTTCAAATTGGTCTATGTTCTGCAACAACGCACAACCGTGTTGGGATAGTCTGTAGCCATTGCTGTCTCTAGTGAATAGCTGCACCTTGGTCGACTGTTCGAAGGCAGACACCCTGCGTAATACGGTGCTGTGATTCACCCCTAATTCTCTAGCAGCAGCCGAAAGAGAGCCCGTTCGTGCCACACACACAACACATTGAAAATCGGTCCAGTCGAACTTATTCACCGGCATTTCCTATAT
>Ga0102853_1000305_pt1 | contig 8467 bp, 7 predicted proteins | sample Colrivmeta1370B3_FD_78181 | JGI IMG/M metagenome (GOLD analysis project Ga0102853, IMG submission 78181) | Estuarine microbial communities from the Columbia River estuary - metaG 1370B-3 | ecosystem: Environmental > Aquatic > Marine > Intertidal zone > Estuary | place: USA: Columbia River Estuary... | reverse complement strand
GTACCCCGAATCTGGGTAAGAAGTCGTTGACTGAAATCAAGGAAGTGCTGGATGCACACGGTCTTGCTCTTGGAATGATCCTTGAGAACTGGCCGCCGGCCTCACTTCGCCAGGACGACTAGAGCTGTCGCCTGAGCCACCGCAATATTATTTTAGGAATATAGAGTCATGCGCCACAGAAAATCTGGACGCCAATTAGGCCGTAACAGCTCACATCGTCACGCGATGTTCCGCAACATGGCCGCATCGCTGCTGAAGCATGAGACCATTAAGACCACCGTGCCCAAGGCGAAGGAACTTCGTCGGGTAGTGGAACCCCTGATCACCATCGCCAAGGAAGACAGCGTGGCCCATCGCCGCCTGGCCTTTGATCGGCTGCGTGACAAGGAAGTGGTTGGCAAGTTGTTCACCGACCTGGGTCCTCGTAACAAGACCCGTCCCGGTGGTTATGTGCGTATCCTGAAAATGGGCATGCGTGCGGGCGATAATGCTCCCATGGCAATCGTCCAGCTGGTTGAAAAGGCTCCTGAAAAGGCCGAATAAGCCACTTCAGCGTAAGCCAAATGAAAGAGGCCGGGTTTCCCCGGCCTTTTTCGTTTCTGCTGTTCCTGAAAGCTTGAGCTGGATCAGGCTGTTCTAGCCTCTTCCTCTCGAGTCAGATTCCGCTGGCCATTCTCGGTGACGAGCACATTGTCTTCGATCCGGATGCCGCCGAAGGGCTTCAGGCTTTCCACCTTGTCCCAGTTCACATCTGAGCCAGCAGGGGTCTTGGCGAGCTTTTCCAGAAGACTGGGAATGAAATATAGCCCTGGTTCAACCGTGGTTACCCATCCGGCCTCCAGTGTTCGGGTCAGGCGCAGGTAGGGATGGCCCTCCGGGCGCTCTATCATGCCGCCCTCGGGTACGGCCTGCAGCCCACCCATGTCATGCACCTGGAGTCCCAGCAGGTGTCCCAGTCCATGGGGCAGGAACGTCCGGGTTATGCCTGACTCAAGTGCCGCGTCTGCGGAGCATTTCACGATTTTGAATTGGTTCAACATGGTGGCGACCTCTGCATGTGCCTGGAGGTGCAGGTCCGCAAAATTCACTCCGGGCTTGATCGTCTCGCACAGGCGACGCTGGGCGCTGTCCATGGCCTCGATCATCTCTCCGAACTCGCCGTCGTGTGCGGTATAGGTGCGGGTGATGTCGCTGGCATAACCATTATGGGTGGCGCCGGCGTCGATCAGGAACGAAAGGGGAAGGCTCTTCGGGCGTTGCCGTGGCAGGTGGGTGTAATGCAACACCGCCGCATTTTCTCCGTACGCAATAATGTTTCCATAAGGCAGTTCGGGTTCAACATGGCCTGCTGCCAACAAGTACGCCTGGTGAATTTCATATTCGGATGCGCCCTGCTTGTAGGCGTTCAGTGCGGCCCGGTGTGCCTTGACGCCCTTTACGGTGGCGACCTCCATACAGGCGATTTCATAGTCGGTTTTCCAGGCCCGGTGAAAATGCAGTTGATTTAACAGGCCTTCCGGATTTTGTACGCCCAACCCCCAATCCTTGAATTGATCTTGCTTCTCGGCAATCAACGCAGCCCCTGCAGCCCCCGCGGGCAAGGCATCGCGCATGTTGTCGAGATCGCTGATCGAGACGATGTCGAAGTGATCAACCCAGAATCCGGTGGGTGCCTCAGGCGCCTTGTGCCAGTAATCATCGGGACGATAGTGAAGCAGGCGAGGCGTTTTGCCGATTTCGATAACCAGTGCAGAGTGCGCGGCATCGGATACCGGGATCCAGCGCTGGAAGTGCGGGTTGGTCTTGAACGGGTAGTCCATGTCGTCCAGGAACATGCCGTGGGCAGATCCGGCCGCGATCACGCAGGCCTGGTGCCCGGTCGCTGTTAACGCAGATTCGGTCTGAGTCAAAATGGTCTGAAAATGTGCGCTGTAGGCACTGGCGATTTTGTCTGTCATGTTGGTATTCCCGTGTGGGCATTTTCCGCGGTTGTATGTCCGAGGTTCATGGACAAGAATGGATTCCCTGTAGTCTAAAGAATTGCCCATTGCAGAGGTAGTCCGAGTAATGAATGTCAGCGATGCCATCCTGTCCAGACGCAGCGTGCGTGCCTTTCTGGACAAGCCTGTTCCGAAGAAATTGCTTGAGACGATGCTGGAAACGGCCAGTCGCGCGCCCACCGGCGGTAATCTCCAGCCCTGGCACGTGTATGTGGCAGGTGGCGAGGTTCGCGACAAACTGGTGCGCAGGGTTGCCGAGCAACTGCCACTGAATCCCATGGGCAAGCATCCCGAATACCATGTTTATCCTCCGAAACTCCAGGACCCGTACCGGGCAAGACGCTTCAAACTGGGCGAAGACATGTACGCCGCCATCGGAATTGGTCGGGAGGACAGGGAGGGCCGGCTGCGTCAGTTCGCCAGGAACTGGGAATTCTTCGGCGCGCCAATAGGCTTATTTTTTACCCTGGACAGGGACATGCAACAGGGCCAATGGGCGGACGTGGGTATGTTTATGCAGAACTTCATGTTGCTGGCCAGGGAGTCCGGCCTGGATACCTGCGCCCAGGAATCCTGGGCATCCTGGCATGAACTGGTGCGAGAGGAGTTGGGTATTCCCGATGAGCAAATCCTGTTTTGCGGCATGGCAGTGGGGTATGCCGATACCCAGCACCCGATAAACAGCTTCACGGCGGACCGCGAGCCACTTGACGGTTTCGCAACCTTCAAGGGAATTTGATGAGGGGACAGGAATGAATATGTGGCGAGGAGCCGGTTTAGCGGCTTTGCTGATAACAGGGGTGAGCAACATGGCAGACGGATTCGATCGACTGGGCAACGACCCGTATTCATCACGTTCAGAGGTGTATGCCCCCCATGCCATGGCCGCCACCAGCCAGCCCCTGGCGACCCAGGTGGCGCTGGATATCCTTAAAGCGGGCGGTAGTGCGGTGGATGCAGCGATCGCCGCTAATGCCACCCTGGGGCTGATGGAGCCCACCGGAAGTGGCATTGGTGGTGACTTGTTTGCCATCGTCTGGGATGCCGAGCAGGGGAAATTACTGGGCTTGAATGGCAGCGGCCGTTCACCCCGCGGGCTTGGCCTGGAGTACTTTCTCGAACGGGGCATGACAGTAATTCCCGAAAGAGGCGCCTTGCCAGTTTCGGTACCCGGCGCCGTGGATGGCTGGTTCACCTTGCACGAGAAGCTGGGCAAGCTGCCTATGAAGCAGGTCCTTGCTCCGGCCATCAAATATGCCCGGGAAGGCTTCCCGGTCAGCGAGGTCATTGCGTATTACTGGGAGCGCAACGCCCAGGCCTTGTCAGAATTTGAAGGGTTTGCACCGGTGTTCATGCCCAAGGGTCATGCGCCCCGCAAGGGCGAGGTCTTCCGTAATCCCCAGTTGGCCAACACCTACGAGCGGCTTGCGGCCGAGGGTCCGGATGTCTTTTACCGGGGAGAGATCGCCCGGGTGATCGCCGAGTACATGAAGAAGCAGGGTGGGTTCCTTTCCTACGAGGACCTGGCGGCCCATCACTCGGAGTGGGTGGAGCCGGTCTCGGTGGACTACCGTGGCTACCAGGTTTGGGAGTTGCCGCCCAACGGCCAGGGAATTGCTGCGCTACAAATCCTGAAAATACTCGAGGGATTTGACCTTGCCGCTGCCGGGTTTGGCAGCGCCGATTATCTGCACATGCTTGTCGAGGCGAAGAAGCTGGCCTTCGAGGACCGGGCCAGGTTTTATGCCGATCCGGATTTCTACAAGACCCCGGTGGAGGCACTGCTTTCAGATGAGTACGCGAAGCAACGCCGCGCTCTGATCGACCTGAAGAAAGCGGCCAGGACAGCGACTCACGGCGATCCCCAGGCCCTTGAGTCGGGGGACACGATTTACCTGACTGTCGCGGATGCCCAGGGCAACATGGTGTCTCTGATCCAGAGTAACTACAGCGGCATGGGGTCGGGCATGACGCCTCCCGGGCTGGGGTTCATCCTGCAAAATCGTGGTGAACTATTCAGTCTGGAAAAAGGTCATCCCAATGTTTTTGCACCGGGTAAACGCCCATTTCATACGATCATTCCGGCGTTTGTTACCCGGGATGGGAAGCCCTGGCTGAGTTTCGGCGTAATGGGCGGCGCCATGCAACCCCAGGGTCACGCGCAAGTGCTGGTCAATATCATCGATTTTGGAATGAATTTGCAGCAAGCCGGCGACGCCCCGAGGATTCGTCATGACGGGTCCAGCGAGCCAACCGGTGGCAGCCTGGCCAATGGCGGCGTGCTGCGTATGGAAAGCGGATTCAGCCAGGAAACCTGGCAGGAACTGGAGCGCCGCGGGCACACCTTGAGTAAGGCCGGAGGCGGCTACGGGGGTTACCAGGCTATCGCCAAAGATCCGGAATCAGGGGTCTACATCGGCGCGTCTGAATCACGCAAGGATGGCCAGGCAGCCGGTTACTGAGGTCCCCTCTGGAGGGCTTGTTCTGATAGCATCACCGGGTCTGCCGGACACTGTTCCAGCGGGCCCGAACCTGGGGGAATGCCCCCTTGTGAAACAACCCGAAAAGGACTGTTGAACATGTCGTATACCTCGAAGGAAGCCATGGCCTGCCGCGGCGATTTTCCCGCCCTGGCCCGTGAACTGAACGGAATTCCCCTGTCGTACCTGGATGGACCCGGTGGTACCCAGGTTCCCCAGCGAGTGATTGATGCGGTCAGCGATTATTACAGTCGTTGCAACGCCAATACTCATGGCGCGTTCATTACTTCCAGTGAGACAGACGTGGTCATGGACCATGCACGGGAAACCATGGCGGCATTCCTGGGTGCGGAGTCCGCAGGCCAGGTCTCTTTCGGCGCCAACATGACTACCTTGAATTTCGCCTTGAGCCACGCCCTGGTGCGCAAGATGTCACCCGGCGACGAGATCGTCATCACTGAGCTGGATCACGAGGCAAACCGCGGTCCCTGGCTGAACCTGCGCGAGCGCGGAATCATCGTCAAGGAAGTCCGGATGACCGCCGGTGGAACCCTGGATCGTGACGACCTGGCAGCCAAGATAAGCGAGCGTACCCGGGTGGTGGCTATGGGTATGGCCTCCAATGCCCTGGGAACGGTCAGCCTGGAAGAGATTGCCCTGGCCCGCAGCCTGTCCCGGAAAGTGGGTGCCTGGCTGGTGCTGGATGCGGTCCATTACGCGCCTCATTTCCCGCTGGACGTGCAGGCCCTGGAGTGTGATTTCCTGCTGTGTTCCGCCTATAAATTCTATGGCCCCCATGTAGGCATCCTGTATTCCCGGCCCGGTCTCCTTGATGAACTGGAAACTGACAGGTTGTGCACTGCCGAGGCAGCGGCGCCCTGGCGTATAGAGACCGGCACCCTGAATCATGCAGCGATTGCAGGTGTCACGGCTGCGGTGGAATACGTGGCGGATCTGGGCAGTGGCGACACCCTGCGGGCACGCATCCAGTCAGCCAAGAATGATATCGCCGCCTACGAGAGGGAAGTCGCCGTGCGTTACTGGAACGGGCTGGCCTCAATTCCTGGCGTTAAAACATGGGGACCTGACTTCTCGTCGGTGAAACGATCCCCGACGATCTCCATCACTATGGAAGGGGTCACCGCTGACAAACTTGCAGCGGAGTTGGCCAAGTCCGGACACCTGGTTTGGGACGGGCATTTCTACGCTCACAAGGTGGTGTCGACCCTTGGCCTGGATGACCAGGGTGGTTTGTTGCGCACGGGTTTCTCCATGTACAACACCGCAGAAGAAGTCGATCGCCTGCTGGCATCCCTGGCGGCGGTGGCCGGCTAGACACCGGGGAAACTGCCCTAGCTGTCTAGCTCGGGCAGGTTCTTGTATAGCTCCAGGGCATCCGGGTTTGCCAGTGCCTCGCGATTCTTGATGGGACGGCCGTGCACCACGTTGCGTACGGCCAGTTCCACAATCTTGCCGCTCTTGGTGCGGGGGATATCCGCCACGGCAACGATTTTCGCTGGCACGTGCCGGGGTGTGGTGTTCTGGCGAATCCGCAGCCGAATGCTGTTCTGCAGGGCCTCATCCAGTTCAACGCCATCTCTGAGGCGGACAAACAATACGACCCTGACATCGTCCTGCCAGTCCTGTCCGATAACCAGGCTTTCCAGGACCTCATCCATTTGCTCGACCTGGCGATAGATCTCCGCCGTGCCTATGCGCACGCCCCCCGGGTTTAATGTGGCATCGGAACGGCCGTAGAAAACCATTCCATGGTGGCGTGTCAGTTCCACGAAATCGCCGTGGTACCAGACATTCGGGAAGTGTTCGAAATAGGCCGCGTGATAACGGCTGCCATCCGGGTCGTTCCAGAACCCCACCGGCATGGAAGGGAAGGGGGCACTGCAAACCAGCTCACCACGTTGCTCGGTGACCGGGTGACCGTCCTCGTTATATACCTCGACTTTCATGCCCAGGCCCCGGCACTGCAGTTCACCTCGCCACACCGGCAGGTTGGGGTTGCCCAGTGCGAAACAGGAAATGATGTCGGTGCCGCCGGCGATGGAGGACAGGCACAGGTCCTGCTTGATATTTTGGTATACGAAGTCGAAGCCTTCGGGTACCAGGGGAGAGCCGGTGGAGAGCATGGTGCGAAGACTGCCCAGGTCGTGGGTTCGGGCTGGAGCAAGACCGGCCTTGTTGAGCGCTTCAATAAACTTGGCCGAGGTGCCGAAGACGTTCATCTGGGAACTCTGGGCGTAGTCGAACAGGGTGTTGCCGTCGGGATGGAAAGGAGAGCCATCGTAAAGCAGTAATTCGGCGCCGCTGGCCAGTCCGGTTACCAACCAGTTCCACATCATCCAGCCACAGGTCGTGAAGTAGAAAAACTTGTCGCCTGGTTTGATGTTTGCGTGCAGGCGATGTTCTTTCAGATGTTGCAGCAAGGTGCCGCCAGCGCCGTGGACGATGCACTTGGGCGCGCCTGTCGTGCCAGAGGAATACATGATGTACAGCGGATGATCGAAGGGCAGTTGTTCGAATTCGATTTCTTTTGGCGTGTGGTCGCCAGTGAATTCCTGCCAACTCAAGGCGCCGGGAATTTGCTGCGCCTTGCCGTTTTCCTCGCCCGCGTACTGGGCGACAACGACCTGTTTAACGCTGGGTAATTGCTGCAGCATTTCCCCGGCCACGGCCAGGGAGTCGAACCACTTACCGTTGTAAAAATAGCCATCGGCGACGAACAGCACCTTGGGTTCTATCTGGCCGAAGCGATCAATAACGCCGCGCAAGCCGAAGTCTGGTGAGCAGGATGAAAAGATCGCTCCGATGCTGGAGCTGGCCAGCATGGCGATGATTGCCTCTGGCATATTCGGAAGATAGGCAGCGATGCGGTCGCCGGGTTTAACCCCCAGTGCACGCATTGCCTGGGCTACCTGGGAGACGTGCGTGTACAGCTCATCCCGGCTCATGCTGCGCTGGACCTGGCTTTCACCGTTAAACCGCAGGGCGGTCTCGGGGCCGCGATGGCGCAGCAGGTTTTCGGCGAAATTCAGGCGGGCATCGGGGAACCAGCGGGCCCCGGGCATGGCCTCGGGATTTTCAAGAATTCTGTCGCCCCGCTTGCTCGCCAGCACATCGGTAAAGTCCCAGAGGCTATTCCAGAAATCCTCGGATTGATTCACCGACCAGTGATACAGCTCTTCAAAGCCACCTATCGGGAAATCATGGGTGCTCTCTACATGCCGGATGAATGCCGACATATTGGTTTGTTCCAGTTGCCCGGCATCCGGTTGCCATAGCGGGGTGGTCATATCTGAGGTCTCCAGGACAAACAAACCCGTTCCACTTAAAAAGTGCATTGACACCGATACTAGCTTGACGTTAACGTAAAGGTCAATGCAAATCCGGCCTGTATGCCAGTCCGGGTTTTTGTTTCTCGACGGAGGCTTGCCTCCGGTTTTCCTTGCGGAGTCGAACCTTGAATCGAACCTACAGCATATCTGAACTTGCCGAGGAGTTTGATGTCACCACTCGTACCCTGCGGTTTTACGAGGACAAGGGCATACTGAGTCCCCAGCGCAAGGGAACGGTGAGAGTCTACGGCGAGCGAGACAAGGTCCGGTTACGGCTGGCCCTGCGCGGAAAACGACTGGGCTTTTCGCTGGATGATTGTCGTGAAATCATCGAGATGTACGACCCCATCGCCGGTAACAAGTTGCGCCAGCTAAAACGCCTGCAGGACAAGATTCTTGAGCACCGCCAAGTGCTATTGAGCAAGCGGGACGACATCGACGCCACTTTGAAAAACATGGCCGAAATTGAGGCCTTGTGCGAACAGCACATGGCCACGAAATCGAATAATTCACCGGACAATAATTCCTGATCCCTGGTGGATTAGCGGAGCAAGAGGACAAAGCATGAGTATCAACAGTGCGTACCCAACCCTGGACTTTGGCTTGGGCGAAACCATCGAAATGCTGCGCCAGACGG
>Ga0102853_1000287_pt1 | contig 8828 bp, 7 predicted proteins | sample Colrivmeta1370B3_FD_78181 | JGI IMG/M metagenome (GOLD analysis project Ga0102853, IMG submission 78181) | Estuarine microbial communities from the Columbia River estuary - metaG 1370B-3 | ecosystem: Environmental > Aquatic > Marine > Intertidal zone > Estuary | place: USA: Columbia River Estuary... | reverse complement strand
CCGAGAATCTTTCCGCCAAGGTGTGGGAATGGGTAAATAAAAACGAACTCAATGACGCCCACATAAATACCTTGCGAGACAGTTCGGTACTGGGAGAAATCCTGGCGGCGGCCCTGGTCAACAGGCACCGCGACCTGGACAGCATTAAGGAGCGGGTGCAGGACACCGGGCGCCACGTGGTGCACGAGATGGAACGCTTTATCACGACCCTTGGAACCATAGCCGCTATTTCGCCGCTGCTTGGTCTTCTGGGTACGGTGGTGGGCATGGTCAAGGTCTTCGCCGCTATTACTGCCCATGGCGTTGGTAACCCGACTGTGTTGGCAGGTGGCATCTCCGAGGCGTTGATTACCACCGCTGCCGGTTTGACCGTCGCGATTCCGGCGCTGATTGGGTATCGCTACCTGCGTAGTCGAATTGATTCACTGGTCGTGCAGATGGAAAAAGAAGCGATCAAACTGGTTGACCGTATTCGTGATGATCATGAAGCGGGGAGGTATAAAACTTGAACCTCCAGATGCAGCGGAGGGAAGACCCTGACGTTAACCTGACGTCATTGATTGACGTGGTCTTGCTGCTGCTGGTTTTTTTCATGGTGTCGACCTCGTTCGTAAAAGAGGCCGTGCTCAAGGTTGATCTGCCCCAGGCTAGCGAACGACCGGTAGCGCTCGAGGTGGAAGAGAAACTTGAGATTACCCTGGGTGTTGGAGGTGAGGTGCGTGTGAATGATCGAGAACTGATCAATAGCCGGCCTGACACGCTACGCGCGGCGATAAGCAAGACGGTGGGCGAGAACCGAGAAATTCCGGTGGTATTAAGGGCCGATGCTAACGCTACCCACCAGTCTGTAGTAACTGCCATGGACGTGCTCGGTAGAATGGGATTCACACGCCTGAGCATTGCAACGGTGTCCGCGCCGGAGGAGAGCCAGTGAGCGAACAGGCCATGCGACCGGGAATGGTTTACAAGCGGCTGCTTGCCTACGCCATGCCTCATTGGGGAATGTTCCTGGCCGCCACGGTTGCAATGGCCGTTTTAGCGCTTAGTGAAGCGAGTTTTGCCTACATGGTGAAACCATTGCTTAATGATGGCTTCGTCAATCGCGATGCTGAGACCATCAAGATGTTGCCGCTGATTATCGTGGTGATTTTTCTCGCACGGGGTTTCGCGGGTTTCGTTTCTTCCTACGGGCTTACCTGGATAGGTCGCCAGGTGATCAAGTGCTTGCGTCGGGATGTTTTCACGCACTACCTGCTGTTACCCACTTCGTTCTATGACGGCAGTAGTTCTGGTCACTTGCTCTCGCGGCTCACCTATAACGTTGAGCAAGTTGCAGAGGCGACGACCAATGTAGTGACTGTGGTTATTCGGGATACCCTGACAGCTGCTTTCCTCGCAGGCTTGATGGTTTACCTGAACTGGCGACTGGCGTTATTCATGCTATTCGTGGGGCCGCTGATCGGCGGGCTCGTGGCCTTTTTGAGCAAGATTTTTCGTCGCTACAGTGCGCGCATACAGTACTCCATGGGTGACGTGACCCGGGTTGCGGAGGAGGCAATCAGTGGTCACCGGGTCATTAAGGTTTTTAATGGCCAGGAACATGAGAAGCGCCAGTTTGACGAGGTAAATGAGACCAATCGCAAACTGCATATGCGCCTGGCGAAAGTGAACGCAGGTAGCGTTCCGGTGGTGCAGGCAATTATGGCGGCGGGTATGGCCGGTATCATCATGGTGGCGACTGCCGAATCCATGGCGGTAGACGTGGGTGACTTTGGAGCCTTCCTTAGCGCCATGCTGTTGTTGATGGCGCCGCTAAAGCGCCTGACAAATATCAATGCGAATCTGCAACGCGGCATCGCGGCCGGGACCAGTGTTTTTGAAGTGCTGGATATTGCCACCGAAATTGATGCGGGCATCCATGTTGTAGATCGCGTTAAAGGCGACATCGAATTCAATAACCTGTCATTCGAATACACCGTTGAGAAGGGCTCGGTGCTAAGAAATATCCAGCTGACAATTCCGGCGGGTCAAACTTACGCCATCGTCGGCAAGTCGGGCAGTGGCAAATCAACCCTGGTGGCCTTGCTTCCGCGTTTCTATGAACCCAGCGATGGTGACATCCAGGTGGACGGAATCGAGCTTGGTCAGTACACCCTGCATAGTCTGCGGCGCCAGATCAGCCTGGTAAGCCAGGACATCACACTCTTTAATGACAGTATCGCAAACAACATCGCATATGGCAGCGAGGACTCGGTTTCTCGTGAACAGATAGAAGAGGCTGCAAGAGCGGCTCATGTCATGGAATTTGTGGATGAGTTGCCCCAGGGGCTTGATACCACCGTGGGAGATCGTGGAGTTCTGCTTTCCGGTGGGCAGCGACAACGCATTGCCATTGCGCGGGCATTGTTAAAAGACGCGCCAATTTTGATACTGGATGAGGCAACCTCTGCGCTGGATACCGAGTCGGAACGTCACATTCAAAATGCCCTGGACAAGTTGATGCGTAATCGCACAACCCTGGTAATCGCACATCGTCTGTCAACGGTTGAGAGGGCTGATGCCATCGTCGTAATGCACGACGGGAAGATCGTCGAGAAAGGAACCCACGGTGAACTGCTGGCGATGGATGGCTATTACGCCAATCTGTATAAAATGCAGTTCAGAGACAGTTGAGAATCGGGTTGGTGAAAAAAGATCAGTTGGAGCGCTGGTTTGTAGAACGCTGGTACCGGCCGCAGCCGGTGATCTGGTTGAGGCCGTTGGAGGCTCTGTTCAGACTCGTGACGGCCATGCGTCGCCTTGCTTATCGCCTGGGCTTGCTGAAGTCAGAATCAGTCGGGGTCCCGGTACTGGTGGTGGGCAATATTACTGTTGGTGGTACCGGTAAAACACCGCTGGTTCTTCACCTTTCGGAGTGTCTGCAACATCGGGGTATCAGAGTAGGGATTGTTTCTCGTGGATACGGTGGTTCGGAGACAGTTCAGCAAGTCACCGCTGAGAGTTCGGCAGCGGAGGTAGGGGATGAGCCCTTGCTACTGGCTCGTCGCTCCGGGGTGTCGGTCTGGGTGGGTAAGGATAGAGTTGCGGCGGCCCGGGAATTGGCTGCCCAGGGTGTCCAAATCATCATCAGTGATGACGGCCTGCAACACTACCGGCTATCCCGGGATGCAGAAATCGTCGTGGTAGACGGGCAACGAGGCCTGGGTAACGGTGCGTGTATTCCCGCTGGCCCCCTGCGAGAAAGTTCAGCCCGACTCAGGGAAGTGGATATGGTTGTGGCTAATGGTGATCACGAGGGTCGCCATCCTGGTGCACTGGTTATGGAGTTGCGTCCCGATGGCGTGCTGCCGGTCAACGGACAGGGTCAAAAGCGATCGCTGGATAGTTTTGCCGGGCAGATGGTTCACGGGTTGGCCGGTATAGGGAACCCTGAAAGATTCTTTGATCTGTTGCGCCGGCACAAGATTAAAGTGTTGCCCCGTCCATTGCCGGATCATTCAAGGATTCTGCCATCGGACCTGGGTTTTAATGATGAACATGACATTCTCATGACCGAGAAAGATGCCGTAAAATGCCGGAAGTTCGCCGGCTCGAACGCATGGTATGTCCCGGTCACCGCTCAGTTTGATACTTCCGACCAGGCCAGGTTGAGTCGCTTGCTGGATGAATTGATTACACGTATTCCAAGGGGTTAGTGATGGATAAGAAATTACTGGACATACTTGCCTGTCCGCTTTGCAAGGGTCCGTTGGAGTACCGCGAAGCTGATAAGGAACTGCTTTGTCGTGCTGACCGTCTTGCCTTCCCGGTACGGGATGGCGTGCCGGTTATGCTTGAGGAAGAGGCCAGGGACGTCAGCCTGGACGAATTGGACAAGTGAGTTTCAAAGTCGTCATTCCGGCGCGTTACGGCTCCACTCGACTGCCGGGTAAGCCGCTACGCCTGATCGCCGGTCTGCCCATGATTCAGCATGTCTTCATGCGGGCCATGGAAAGTGGGGCGAGTGAGGTAATTGTTGCCACCGATGACGAGCGTATCAGTACCGTATGTGAAGAGTTTGGCGCCGCGGTGTGTATGACCCGGGCTGATCATGTATCGGGTACAGACAGGATCGCGGAAGTGGCGGCTTCCCGTGCCTGGTCGGATCAGGAAATGGTGGTGAACCTCCAGGGCGATGAGCCCGGGCTGCCTGCCCAACTGATTGACCAGGTCGCTGAGTTGCTTGCCAGTCGGGCTGATGCGGATATCGCCACACTGGCCACGCCGGTTGGTGATGTGGACGAGTTTTTGAACCCCAACGCGGTTAAGGTGGTTGCAGACCTCACTGGCCGTGCCTTGTATTTCAGTCGTGCTCCGATTCCCTGGTTTCGTGACCATGCCTCCGATAGATTGATGTCGCAGAGCTGGTTTGATGGTGCCTGGCGGCATCTGGGTTTGTATGCCTACCGGGTCGGTGCGCTAAGACAATTGGCAGCTGCTCAGCCGTCACCGCTTGAATTGGCGGAGAAGCTTGAACAGCTCAGGGCCATGGAAATGGGTATGACCATCATGGTTGCCCTGGCCAGTTGCCCACCGGGACATGGGGTGGACACCGAAGAGGACCTGGGTCGAGTGGCCGAGCGCTGGTCGGTTTCCTGACACCGGTTTTTTTATTCAAGTGAGGAAACGAGTGAAAGTACTTTTTGTGTGCATGGGAAATATTTGCAGATCTCCCACAGCTGAAGGTGTGTTCCGAAAGATCGTGCAGGATCAGGCGCCACACCTGGATGTGGACATTGATTCTGCCGGTACCCATGCATACCACGTTGGCGAGATTCCCGATCACCGTGCCGTGAGCGCGGCAGCAGAAAGGGGTTATGACCTGACGATGATTCGTGCCCGTCGGGTACAGGATTCAGACTTCGAGGATTTCGACTACGTGCTGGCCATGGATGAGGATAACCTGGCGTTACTGCTAGAGCGTTGCCCGGAGGAATACCGTGGCAGGGTTCGGCTGTTCCTTGAATTTCACGAAGGTGATCCGGACAGAAACGTCCCGGATCCCTATTATGGTAGCGCCAATGGTTTTGAGTACGTGCTGGATCTCGTGGTGGGAGCGTCCCAGGGTTTGCTCAAGGAATTGAACAAGAGCTCGGGATCGGCTGGCTAGAATCCAACGACTTTTTTCAAGGAAGTTGAGAATTAAAAAAGGCCCCCGTGGAGTTCCACGGGGGCCTTTGTTTTGTTAGCCCTTATCGTCCGGGCCACTCGTTGGTGGCTTGGGAGTCACCGGAGCCGGAGCAGGCTGTGCTGCAGGCCTGGGAGCTACCGGGGCCGGAGCAGGTTGTGCTGCAGGCCTGGGAGTCACCGGAGCCGGAGCAGGCTGTGCCGCAGGCCTGGGAGCTACCGGCGCTGGAGCAGGTTGTGCTACTGGCCTGGGGGCTACCGGAGCCGGAGCAGGTTGTGCTACTGGCCTGGGGGCTACCGGAGCCGGAGCAGGTTGTGCCGCAGGCTTGGGAGCTGCCGGAGCCGGAGCAGGCTGTGCTGCAGGCTTGGGAGCTGCCGGAGCCGGAGCAGGCTGTGCTGCAGGCTGGGAAGCCGCCGGGGCCGGAGCAGGTTGTGCTGCAGGCTGGCTGGAGTCTGCGCCCTGTCCTGATGCATTGGCGTCGCCTCTATTGTCTTCCTGAGGCCTGCGTCTTGGGCGGCGTTGCCTGGGCTGCCTGGGTTCTTGCTGGGACTGTTCCGGCGTCTTTGCGGTTGCCGGTGCGTCTTGTTGCTGAGCAGCCGGGGCCTGTTCGCCACCTGAAGTATCTTGCTGTGTGGTTTCCTGACCCTGGGTCTGGCCACCCTGGCCGCCACGACCTGAACGCCTGCGCCTGCGACGTCCGCCTCGGCGTGAGCGACTTGTCGCAGCTTGCTGTCCTTCGGCACCGGTATCGGCCTGGATATCTTTGTCGACAACCGACTCATTCTTGTTATCGGAAGACTGCTCGGCATCCTGATTGGGGCGCTTTGTGCGTTTCCGCCTGTTGGCGTCGTCACCACGTTGCTTCTGCTGATCGCCGCCTTGTGCCCTGCGGGATCTGTCGCGGTTGCGTCCTGAGCGGGCTTCGCCCTCTCCCTTGCGGGGACGGCGAGAATCTGTGCGTCCCTTGCCAGACGGTCTGGATGAACGTGCAGGTGTCGGTTTTGCTTTCGGCTTGTCCTTGGGCTTTAACCAGGCAATCAATCTTGCGATGAGGCCGGGGCCCTTTTCGGTTATCACCACGGGTTTGGGAGCCGGAGTCTGGGGAACGATGCCTGAAACCACGGCTTTGACTGCCTCTGGCTTGGGCGCCGCGTAGTCAGGTTCCTTGGCCACATCTTCATCAGGCATCGGGATCTGGTAGCTTATGCCCGCGTTCTCGGGCAGGTCCGTTGCGTCATCACGGACGCGACGGATGCTGTAATTCGGTGTTTCATAATTAGGGTTGGCAACCAGGATCAGCTCTACACCATGAGATTTTTCCTGTTGAACCACCCAGTCGCGTTTTTCATTGAGCAGGTAGGTTGCTACCTCTACCGGCAATTGGGCGATTACCTTTGAGGTGCGCTCCTTGCGGGCGTCCTCACCAATCAGCCTTAGCAATGCCAGTGACAGGGATTCCACGTCGCGGATGGTGCCAGAGCCGGTACAGCGGGGGCAGACCTGGTGAGTGGATTCGCCAAGTGAGGGGCGCAGACGCTGACGGGACATTTCCATGAGTCCAAATCGGGAGATTCGTCCGATTTGAACCCGGGCCCGGTCAGCCTTGACGGCTTCACGTAGCCGATTCTCGACCTCACGCTGGTTCCTCTGCGGGCCCATATCGATAAAGTCGATCACGATCAGGCCGCCGTTGTCCCGGATTCTCAGCTGACGTGCAATTTCGTCCGCCGCTTCCAGGTTGGTGTTAAATGCGGTGGCTTCGATGTCGCCGCCCTTGGTCGCTCTCGCCGAGTTGATATCAATGGCTACCAGCGCTTCGGTATGGTCGATCACGATGCTGCCGCCAGAAGGCAGGCTCACCGTACGGGAGAATGCCGATTCAATTTGGCTTTCTACCTGGAATCGGGTGAATAGCGGTGTGGGGTCATCATAAAGCTTCAGCTTGCGGATGTTCTGGGGCATTACGCGCTCCATGAACTCCTTCGCCTCATCGAAAGTGGCCTGTCCATCAATCAGGATTTCGCCCACATCGTTGCTTAGATGATCACGCAGGGCGCGCAATATGGCGTTGCTTTCCTGGTAAATCAGAATCGGGGAGGGGAGATTGACTGCGGCCACCTTGATCGCATTCCATACGGTCAACAGGTAGTCCATGTCCCACTGCAGTTCTTCTGCGGAACGGCCCACGCCGGCTGTGCGCACAATGGCGCCCATCCCTTCGGGGATCTCCATTTCCTTGAAAGAGTCCCGGACCACGTCCCTGTCGTTGCCGGTAATGCGACGTGAAACGCCGCCCGCACGAGGGTTGTTGGGCATCAGTACCAGGAATCGGCCAGCCAGGCTGACAAAGGTGGTCAGGGCAGCGCCTTTATTGCCGCGCTCCTCTTTCTCCACCTGGACAACAATGTCCTGTCCTTCCCGAAGCACTTCCCTAATATTCACCCGACCGCCGGAGGAGGGGCTATTAACAAAGTATTCGCTGGAAATTTCTTTTAACGGTAAGAAACCGTGCCGATCTGCGCCGTATTCTACAAACGCGGCTTCAAGGCTCGGTTCCAATCGGGTGATCTTGCCCTTGTATATATTGGCCTTTTTCTGCTCCCGGCCAGGGCTTTCTATATCAAGGTCATACAGCTTTTGGCCGTCGACCATTGCAACTCGCAGTTCTTCCTGCTGAGTAGCATTAATTAACATTCTCTTCATCGGTCCCAACTCGCAAAGTTATGCGCGGGGCCGTGTGTCCCGGTTCAGGCAAGGTCGTCTAGAGGGTGGAAGTTCGAATATTTATTGTCGTGATCTTCGTTCAACCTACCGCGGCGTCAAGCGCCAGCGATTCTCGTAAAATCCTGCCCGAGCATATTCACGGCAGACGTTCCATTTCCTTTGCCCTCCACCTTGTTCAGGCGGGGCAATTCAGCGCGTCTCCGAGACATCGTCAGCCCAACGGGGGCTATGTGCCCAGGTAAAAACATCCCCAAGCCCGACGGGCTTGGTTCTAAAACTCAAAAGACCCGTTACGCTTTTGCAATCAGACGCATACGGGTCGCCAGTGAGGTACTATAACAACCGTTTTGACCACTATCAACGGAAGATCAATAGGATGACCGAGGCTTCGGCTAAGACGGGTGTGAGGTTGGTGACCATCGAGGACGAGTTTGCCGGGCAAAGGGTGGATAATTTCCTGATGCGGGAGCTCAAAGGAGTCCCCCGGACCCTCATTTATAGGATTATTCGCAAGGGTGAGGTCAGGGTGAACCGATCCAGGGTCCAGCCCAGCCACAAGTTGTGTGCGGGCGATCTGATCCGAATCCCTCCGGTGCGGGCTGCCGTGCCAGGGGCTCCGCCCAGCGAATCCCGCGCAAAGAGGGTGCTTGAGCATGTCCTGTTTGAGGACGATCGCCTGCTGGTAATCAACAAACCCTCTGGAATGGCCAGTCACGGCGGCAGCGGGATCAACCATGGCGTGATTGAGTTAATGAGGGCCGCCAGGCCCGATTTGCACTATCTGGAGCTGGTCCATCGCCTGGATCGCGATACCAGTGGTTGCATGATCCTGGCCAAGCGACGCAGTGCCTTGAGGGCTCTTCACGAGCAGTTGCGAGAAAGCCAGGTGGAAAAACATTATCTCGCCCTGGTCCGGGGGCATTGGGATTACGGGACT
>Ga0102853_1000246_pt1 | contig 9668 bp, 11 predicted proteins | sample Colrivmeta1370B3_FD_78181 | JGI IMG/M metagenome (GOLD analysis project Ga0102853, IMG submission 78181) | Estuarine microbial communities from the Columbia River estuary - metaG 1370B-3 | ecosystem: Environmental > Aquatic > Marine > Intertidal zone > Estuary | place: USA: Columbia River Estuary... | reverse complement strand
GAATTAGTAAATAAAAAGCCTTGCGATATATTGCTTTAATTAGGTTTTTTATTTGCATAGTTATTAAATTGTTAAAGAAAAATAAACACTAAATATCGAATTATGACACCAAAAGAAAAAGCAAAGAGTTTATACAAAACTTACTATTCAAATTTAACTGATGTGTTAATAAATAGAGAAGCTCACGAGTTCGCAATTATCTGCTCTTTGCTTTGTGTAGATGAACTTATAGAACAAATAAGCCTTCCAAAAGATGAATGGTTTGAGGAGATATTAGAATACTTAAAAGAAGTAAAAGAAGAATTACATCAGCTTTAATATTTTATAACTTAATAGAGTTTGGCAAGTAAAGATAAATAAAAAAATAAATATTATGAATTACATAGACATTTTAAAAATAATAGAAGAAAATAGTGAATTTGATAAAGATTTAAACAAGGTTGTAAATGAAAACTACTTCCATAAATTAGCTGAAGATTTGAATACTTTATTTGCTAAACGCATAGTTAGTTGTAGTATTGGTAAAAAAAGAGAACCAATTTTATATACTGCAACACCTAAACAATTAGAAGTAGTCGGAGGTATTTGTGAACGAAGTTAAGCCACGTTTTAATGTGGCTATTTTAAGATTAAAAAAAATGATAGTGGTCTATCAATATATATAAACAAGTAAATTTAATTAAAAACAATTTAAGATTATGAAATTATTTAAAACAACAGTAGAAGGTTTACAGAAACAAAGCAAGGATGCATTAAGCGTTTTTGAGTCAACAATTAATAACCTGACAGAGATTAATGAAAAGATAGCTGTAGAAAGAGGTTATAGGAACGATGCTATAGCCATTTTAGAAAGAGAGGTTGAGGATTTAGAATTAGTGGCATCAAAGAATGCTTTACTAGCTTCAAAGATGAAGAGTTTCTTAGAGGTATAATATTTTTAATCTAAATTTACGTAATATGAAATATTATTCGTAAATTTGCAACCCATTAAAATTTATGAAACAATTAAAAGATTGGTTTAATGAGGCGTGTGTTATTAACGTGTTTACATTTAAGGAGTATGACTTTGTTATAGTAAGTGGTTTTAAGATAACTCACTACAAGAAGGATGATACATACTCAATACAGGATGCTCGAACTAGTGATTTCTATACAGAGGTAAAAGAAGAAGACATGAAACTCCTGCAGGAGTTAGGGTTTGTCAAAGGTGCATACACCATAACCTATAATAGAAACCTAAAGAGGATTGATGATTATACTAAGGCTATAGAAATTTTATTCACAAAGAGGGTAGAGTACAACAGGAAGCTACCAAAAAATAAACCTTTCTACACTAAACGTATTAAAAACTGTAACAAGAATATACACGATAACCACGATATGCTTCAATTCTATAGAGCCAAGGTCGAACAGTACGAAAACAAAAACAATTTAATCTAATTTAATTTTTATTTATTATGAGTAGAACAAACAGAAGAGGTGGAGCAACCTCACCAATTAAAAGGTATTTACAATTTAGTGGTAGCACAGGAACATTTAGCTACTACGATAAGGATGCCAAACAACGAATAGAGCTTGATGAGCTAGAGATTGTAGTATTAGATACTAGAGCATCTATAACAGGGTTTAACTCTGACACAAGTGCTCAAATAACCTCTAATCTAGTTGCTGAGACAGGCTCAGAAATCTTGAAAGTGGTTTCTTGGAAGGATGGAAAGAGCACAGAGATTGCTGAGGGTATCTATAAGGATATCAAGGATAAGGTAAAATCTGCAGGTGGAAAGTTTACTACTAATGTAATTTGCTTATGTGATGTTACAGGTGATGGTAAAGAGGTTTGCAACCTTCAATTCCAAGGGTCTTCTTTAAATGGGTGGATTAACTTTGTAGATACCTTAGACCGAGATGGTGAGTATGACAACGTTATCACCATTAAGAAGGGAGCTCTTTCCAAGTTAGTAAAAGGTAAGTTTATACCTGTTACAGACAAAGAAGAAAAAGAGTTGGATGCTAAACTAAAAAAGAATGCTAGAGCACCTAGACCAATTTGGTTCTATGTCTTAGACTTCTCAACAGAGGAAATCACTGATGAGGCAGCTGATGAGGCAGCTGAGTATGATGGATTACTACAGGATTACTTTGAGGGCAGCAAGCCATCTACCTCTAAAGCAAAAGGTGATAGTGGTGATGAGGCAGATGATGCACCTACTGCTCCTGCAGATGAGGAAGAGGAAGAAAAGGATGACTTACCATTCTAAGAGATTATGGCAGTTAAGGTAAGCAAACTATGGAGTGATAATAAATTCCTACGAGTAGCTAACAATTCAAAACTGCTTTATATCTATTTAGCTACTAGCCCTAACATAATGACTGTTGGGGCTATTAGCATAAATCTAGATTTAATTAAGCTGCAGCTAGGTCTAAGTCTAGAGGATATAAGAAATGCTACAACTGAGTTGAGAAGTACAGGGTATATTGAGGTTCAAAAGATTGATGATGTACTATACTTTATTGTTATAGAGCATTTTAATACAGTAGCCAAAAGTGATTCATCAGTACTAAAGATTAAAAAGGAGCTGATGGCATTACCTGTAGGTTTAGTAAAACTTCTAGATAGCTTAAATATAAACACAACAAGAAAGGTAGTAGTATTTAATGAGCCAACACCTACAGAGGTGATGGATTACGCATTAGAGTTAGGCTACAAAGTAGATGCAGAGGAGTTCATAAGCTTCTATAGAAATAAAGCTTAGGCTTATGGAAAGAAGGGTTTATGGGTAGATGGTAGAGGAAAACAAGTAAAGGATTGGAGAGCTAAACTTAGAGTCGTTTGGTGTAAGGACGAGAATAAGCTAAAGACAGTAGATGGTGCACCGAAAGGTTATGAATCATTCTACATAGAGTTTGAAGGTAAATCAGTATTTCCTGAGAGTTGGAAAGATGGTAAGCCATTTTCAAAGAATATGGTTGTAAATAAAGCACTTATAAAAGAATATGAAAAACGGAAAAGAGGTAGCTAGAGAGTATATGTCTTATGGGTTAAACCCATTACCTATAGCTAAAGGAGAAAAGAGACCATTAAATGAGAACCATAACACAATAAGGATTACTGATGATGACATAGAGTCTTATCCTTATGAGGCTATAGGTATCTCAACAGGGATTATATCAGGCGGTTTAGAGGCTATAGACTTCGATTTAAAGAATGCTAAAGACCCAAAGCTTGTTATGGATATCTTTAAGTCTAAGATACCTGTAAAGCTTCTTAAAAAATTAGTAGTGCAAAGAACTATATCAGGTGGATTCCATATGATATATAGATGTGAGGATATATCTTCCTCAAAGAAGCTAGCAAAGAATGCTGAGGGATTAGCAGTTATAGAAACTAGGGGTGAGGGAGGTTTAATTAAATGCTACCCTTCTGAGGGTTATGAGTTGATTCAAGGAAACCTAAGTGATATACCTATTATATCACCTGAGGAGCGTTTGAGTTTATTTATATCAGCTAAGATGTTGAATGCAACTATAGTAAAGGATGCCTCAAAAAGATTAAGGTCTGAGGATAGGAAGAAGTTTGATAAGTTCCCTGTATACAACAATGATATAAATATTGGTATAGAGTTACTAGAAAAGCATGGTTGGTCAGTGTATAATGAGGACTCTGAGTGGATTAATCTAACAAGACCCGATAAAACAGATGGTATATCTGCAGGTTATCACAGAGATGGTAAGTTCTTATTTGTATTTACATCATCTCAGAATAACTTTGATGTAGAGAAGCCTTATAACAATCACGCTATATTTGCTGAGCTAGAGTGTGAAGGTAAGTATGATGTAGCCTATGCAAAGCTTTATGAAGAGGGATATGGAATTGATGATAGTGGTAGCTCTAAGACTAGTGATGAGGAGGATGAAGAGGATTGGGAAGATTCGCTTAATAATCTTTCATTCCTGTCAGACCCTATTGAGGAAAATTCTTACTTAGAGCAAGCTAGAAAGGGTGAGATAAATCAAGGTTTATCTACAGGTTGGGCTGATGTTGATGAGTACTATAGGTTTAAGCCAAATTCTTTAAATATCGGGTTGGGTTATGATGGTGTAGGTAAATCAGTGTTTATGTTATCAATGGCTGCAGCATCTAATGTTCTACATGATTGGACATGGGGTATGGTTATGCCGGAGAATAAGACAGCGATGTCTAGAAGAAGGCTTGTAGAAACATTATCAGGAAGGTCTATTAACTCTTTCAAGGATAGTCCACTGCTTTTTGAGAAGTACCTGCAGCAGACTAGAGAAGCGTTTCACATAGTATCTAATAAGAAGCACTACTCAATAAGAGATGTTATAGAGATGGGTAAAAGGATGTATGAGTACAAAGGCATTAACGCATTACTTATTGACCCTTATAACTTCTTTAAGGTAGATGGTAATGCTTATAGCCACAACAATGAGATATTATCTGAGTTGAGGGTATTTGCTGAGAAGTATTGTGCTGTAACTATTATGGCACATCCGTCTTCAAACTCTCCTAGAACTAACATTGATGAGTATGGCTACTTAAAGCCTCCATCTAAATACTCTATTCAAGGTGGAGCAGATTTTCCATACAGGGTAGATGATTTCTTTGTAACACATAGGATTGTAAATCACACTGACCATGAGGTAAAGAGAACCATGCAGTTCATTGTTGAAAAGGTTAAGGAGGTAGAGACAGGTGGTAAGAGACATGATAAAGATGACTACACAGAGCTTATTTATGAAGAGCGTGGGGGGTTTTTAGGGTATTGGGATACAAAAAATAATAACCCTATGTATGCAGCAATTAAAAGCAGACAAGGTGTTAGAGCTCAGATGAAGGGTATAACACCTGCAGAAGCTTTTGGAGCTCCTGATGAGGATAGTGATGAAGATTTTAAGTCACCTTTTTAAAACTTTAACTAAAATTAACAAGTACAATAACAATTTAATCGTAAATTTGCAAACTATGAATAAAAAAACAGGTATTAGAACATTTGATACGGGTGCTAACAGAAACTCGGATGAGGGTAAGTTAGATTTTGAAGGTTTCCTATCACCGACTGTGCTAAAAAAATATGCTGAGTATATGCATAAGATGAGGCATCTAGAGGATGGGGACTACAGAGACTCTGATAATTGGCAGAAGGGTATACCAAAGGATGCTTACATGAAGTCTATGTATAGACATTTCTTTGATGTGTGGAGCAACCACAGGGGTATTGAGACTAAGGAAAATGATATTACTAACTTATGTGCGTTACTATTTAATGTAATGGGGTTAATGCACGAAAAACTAAAGGATGAATAAAATAAATTTAGAACCAAGAGATGTTAAATGGGGAGAGTTGGGTTACATAACCTATGCTCGAACTTATTCTCGTGAGAAGGCTAACAAGCAGAATGAAAACTTTACAGAGACTGTAGAGAGAGAGTTATACGGTATTGATAAACAACTTAAGCTACATCTTGATGAGAGTGAGAAGGAGTTCTATCGTAACATGAGGCATGACATGAAGGGTTCTGTAGCAGGGCGTTTTATGTGGCAGCTAGGTACAAAGACAGTTGATAAGTTAGGTTTACCTTCCTTACAAAACTGTGCTTTTGTTGTTATAGATGAGCCTATCACACCTTTTACATGGGCTATGGATATGCTTATGTTAGGTTCGGGTGTAGGGTTCTCTATAAAAAGAGAGCATGTATATAAGTTACCTAAGCTACAGCGTAAGAAGATTAAGATTGAGCAGTTTAATGATAAGCAAGCTGATTTTATAGTTCCTGATACTAGAGAGGGTTGGGTAAAGTTGCTAGGTAAGGTATTAAAGTCTCACTTCTATTCCGGACAAGGTTTCACCTATAGTACTCAATTAATAAGGGGTTATGGTGAGCCGATTAAGGGGTTTGGAGGGGTAGCTTCCGGCTCAGCTATTTTGGTAGATGGTATTGAATTAATCTGTGGTATACTAGACTCTAGAAGAGGTAAGCAGCTCAGACCTACGGACTGTTTAGATATTATGAACATTATAGGTAGCATTGTTGTAGCAGGGAACATAAGACGTTCAGCACAAATTGCTATAGGTGATTATGATGACTTAGAGTTCTTAAAGGCTAAGAGATGGGACTTAGGTTCTATTCCAAATTGGAGGGCTATGTCAAACAATTCTGTTGACTGTCCGGATGCCAAGCTGCTTCCTCAAGAGTTTTGGGACACTTATGAACAAGGAGAGCCTTATGGTCTTGTTAACATTTCTTTAACAAAAAGCTGTGGAAGGTTAGGTGAGACTCAGTATCCTGATGAGGGTGTAGAGGGTTTTAATCCTTGTGCTGAGCAAGGCTTAGAGAACAAAGAGACCTGCTGTTTGGCTGAGGCTTATCTACCTAATATCACATCATATGAGGAACTAAAAAAGGTTGTAACTATGTTGTATAGGGTTGCTAAGCATTCTTTAACACTGAGCTGTCATCAAAAAGATACAGAGGCTATTGTGCATAAGAATATGAGGATGGGTATTGGTATGACAGGAATTATGATGGCTACAGAAGAGCAGCTAAGTTGGTTATCAGGTTGTTATGAGTATCTAAGGGAGTATGATAAGGAGTACTCTAAGAAGATGGGATTCCCTGAGTCTATTAAACTCACAACAGTAAAACCTAGCGGCACATTATCTTTATTAGGTGGGGTTACTGCAGGTGTACACCCTGCAACAGCAGGTAGATACTACATCAGGAGGATTAGAATATCCTCTGACTCACCACTAATTGATGTGTGTAAATCACATGGTTATCATGTTGAGTTTCAAGAAAAGTTTGATGGGTCTTTAGATAAGGCTACTTGTGTGGTTGAGTTTCCTTGTAGCTATCCTGAGGGTACAATAACAGCAGAGGATATGACAGTGTTTGAGCAGTTAGATGTTGTTAAGTTTATGCAAACTAATTGGTCTGACAACTCAGTGTCTGTTACAGCATATTATACAAAAGAGGATTTACCTAGTATAAAGGCTTACCTAGAAGAGAACTTTAAGGATAACTTTAAGTCCTTAAGCTTCCTTCTAAAGATGGGTGCTTCCGGATTTAAACAGCTTCCTTATGAGGATATTACTAAAGAACAGTTTGACTACCTATCAGCTAGAGTAAAACCAATTACTACAGCAGTTATAAATGATGAAGACCTAGAAGAGTTAGGAAGTTGTGGAATTGGGGGTTGCCCTATCAAATAATAATTTAACTTAAATTTAATAAAAATGAAAGAAAACGAGAATAGAGGCTTAAGCCAAGCCACAGACATTAGGACAGTATTTGAGGGGGTTACCCCTGATGAGCCTAAAAAAGAGTTAACACTAGAGGAAACTAAAGAGGCTGTAGCAGCCTTAAGGAATGTACCTTATGTTAAGATAAAAGATTCAGAAGGTAATGTGGTAAACCCTATCACTAAAGAAGACCCATATATAAACTACTTTAAAAGTGGTAAGGAAAGAAGGGCTGAGATTGAAAGAGAGACTAAGAATCCTAAGAACAATAAGAAAGGTGTGAGAGTGGTTATTACAAACTTAGGTGGTGGGCAGTTTACTAAATCTTATGTTAGAAAGCAGAACATAGCTTATAATGTAATACCTCAATATGATGTAGATGGTAATTTTACACAAGGAAAGGAAGTATTACCTAGAACAGTTATACACAACGATTTTAAACATTAATTTAAATATTAATTTATGAGTAAAAGATTAAAATTTGCAAAAGATTCTAGAGCAGACCTTATAGAGGGTATTAACATGGTAGCGAGGGCAGTCTCAGCTACCATGGGTGCTATGGGAAGAAATGTTGTAATTGAGCGTGTGGGTAGAGCACCTCACGTTACAAAGGATGGATTCTCTGTAGCTAAAGAGATTTTCTCTAACAACTCTGAGATAAATATGGGAGCTCAGATGATAAAAGGTGTATCAGCAAAAACTGTAGAGGACACAGGAGATGGTACAACAACAGCTACAGTATTAGCTCACGCCATGATTAATGAGGGTATAAAACATCTAGATAATGGTTCAAACCCTGTTGATTTAAAAAGAGGTATAGAAAAAGCTGTAGCTACAGTTGTAGAATCTCTAAATAAATCAGCTAGACCTATAGAAACTGAGGAGCAAATCAGGCAGGTAGCTTCTATATCAGCAAACAATGATGATGAGTTGGGTGCTATTGTAGCTAACGCTATAGCTAAGGTGTCAAAGGAGGGTACAATAACAGTAGAGGAATCTAAGACATACGACACCTACGTAGATGTTGTAGAAGGTCTTAAGATACACAGAGGTATGTTATCTGCAGGTTTTGCTAATAACCAAGAGAAGGGTGTAGCAGAGTTAGAAAAACCACTTATATTTATAACACCAAACAAGATTGAGACAGTAAATGATATACTTCCTGTTCTGCAGGTAGTTCCTGAGAATAAGGCTTTACTTGTTATAGGTGGGGAAGTTAGTGGGGAAGCTATAGCTACCTTAGTAATCAATAAGATTAGAGGTGGTTGGAAAGTAGCAGCTATTAAAGCTCCGTTCCTAGGTGAAAAAAGAGAGTATACCCTTAATGATTTAGCCACTGTTACAGGTGGTGTTTGTGTATCAGAGGCTGCAGGTCTAACATTTGACCAATTTACTTTTGAGATGTTTGGTTCTTGTGAGAGGGTTATTATTGATAAGGACTCTACAGTTTTTATTGGTGGACATGGAAATAAGGATGACATAGAGTACTTAAAAGATAGCTTAAGGTCTCAAGCTGAGGCTGCAGATAGTAAGTATGAGTCAGATGAACTTAAATCTAGATTAGCTTTACTCTCAGGTGGTGTAGCAGTCCTCTATGTAGGTGCTAACTCTGAGCTTGAGATGAAGGAGAAGAAGGATAGGATAGATGATGCACTAGGAGCTACTAGGGCTGCCATAGAGGAAGGAATAGTTTCCGGAGGTGGTGTTGCACTGTTTAATTGTATAAGGGACTTAGAGAGGTTAGAGTTTGTAAAACCTAGTGAAGATGCTCTTGTAGTTAATAAGGATGTGCTAGCAGGTTATGACATTGTTAAAAAAGCTTTGTTAAGACCTTTAGTTACAATAGTTAAAAATGCAGGTCTAAATGTTGACGCTGTTATAAAAACTATAGGACACCACACTGTAGGTGTTGGGTACGATGTTAAGAATGGTGGTTACGCAGATATGATACAAGCAGGTATCATTGACCCTAAGAAGGTAACGAGAGTAGCACTAGAGAATGCTGCATCAGTTGCTGCTTTGGTTCTTATGACTGAGTGTACTATTGTTAATTCAGATACAGATAATTAGTATAATGAGAGAACAAAAAGATAAGAAGATATGCGTGTTTGACATTGAAGGTGATAGCCTAAACCCAACTAAAATTTGGGTAATGTCTGCAGCAATATTCTCAGGTAAGAAGTGGAGGATTAAGTCTACCACAAATTACGATGAGATGAGAAGCTTCTTTCTTTCATGTGATGTGTTAATAGGTCACAACATAACACTTTGGGATGTACCTCATATTGAGAGGTTACTAGATATTAAGATAAAGGCTAAGCTAATTGATACCTTAGCCTTATCTTGGTACTTAGAGCCTTATAGGAGGAGGCATGGTCTAGAGTATTGGGGTGAGGAGTTTGGTAT
>Ga0102853_1000245_pt1 | contig 9669 bp, 5 predicted proteins | sample Colrivmeta1370B3_FD_78181 | JGI IMG/M metagenome (GOLD analysis project Ga0102853, IMG submission 78181) | Estuarine microbial communities from the Columbia River estuary - metaG 1370B-3 | ecosystem: Environmental > Aquatic > Marine > Intertidal zone > Estuary | place: USA: Columbia River Estuary... | reverse complement strand
CGTTCTTCGCTTTTGCAGACGTTTGCCACGGCAGCCCCATCGTCCCCGAAGATCGAGCGCACGTGGTACCGCATAAAAGCATTTGGCGTTCTCTCGTTTACGGCAGTCAATTTTTGCAGGAAGTCCTTCATCAGAGAAGAGCACAGGACCGCCACCTTCTGTGGATCTTCACGTTGCTGAGCGCAGCTGGTCGATGCTAACGAGGCCTCTTGCTCAAGGCGCTGTTCGGCGTCGAATGGGAGGTAGACTCCTGCTCCTGGGCGCGCGTCTATCAGGCACTTGCGCTGAGCATTGCACTCGTCGCGCAAGGAGTTCAGCCCGTCCTCTTGGTACAGCGTTAGTCCGTCGAGGTTCACGCTATCCAGAAGAGCGCCGTCGAGGCCGTCTCCGCCGTATACGAAGCTCACAATGACGTTGTTGGCGTGACGCACGGTGCCGTCATAGCGCACCACAAGGTCCGACAGACCTATCGTCATTTTGCGCTGACAGTATCCGCTAACGCTGGTACGCACACTGGTGTCGGCTAGGGCGTCCCTAGAGGAGGCAAGATGAAACCACATCTCCGAGGGAGATTGACCGCCGATGAAAGAACTCGTGATGAACCCTCTTGCCCGGGCAGACGGCGGAATCGAAATGGGGAAGCAAGGTAGAGTACGTTCGTGACGAGACCCTATTCGCGAACCCGCCAGGTTTTGTTGGCCGATACAGCAGAGCATTTGCGCAAGATTTACGATGGTTCCCTTCGCGCCAGAGGTCACGATGTCCTTGAAACCGTTCGTTTCAGGGTCGGGCGCGGCTCGCAGAGCAACTATTCCTGCTTGGTTCACCACCTTCTGTAGCTTAGATGCTACGCGCGTTTCCAGGCGAATTTCTTGGGCGGTGGACAGGTTGAATTCAGCTTCGTCAGTGATCCGGTCTGCTTCCTCGAGTGCAACCTTGACGAGGCGCCCAACCTCTTCTCTGGCCTCGAAAGCAATAATACAGTCGCGGAGGCCTACGGTGAGGGCATTCTGGGACAGCCACCAGCCGATCAGTCGCTGAGCGTCGCCGAGAAACTCTAGAACACGCTCTGTCCCGTACAGTCGCCCTATGGCCTTGACCATGCCGTATCGGCTCGTCCCGAGCGATCTTTTGCACACTTGCCCTTCGAGTAGCTCTCCGCGTACAACCAAAACGGTGTCGCAGCCAGAGTCTCGCTGCACGCGCTGCTTGAACATCATTGTCTCGGGAAGAAGCACGGAGAAGAGTTGCTTTCCAGTGAAAGGCCCTTGTCCTTGGGGAATCCTGGCGATCATTCGTTCTGGCGATTTGGTCTGGGCTATGCACTGCATGAACAGGCCTCGATCTACTTTCACTCCATCCGCCGTCATACGGAAGCCTCCGATCGCCGAGTCCTGGATGAGCCCGAGGACCACGCTGTGGCTTTGCGAGGAAAAGAGTTGGTTCGAGACGCTCATCAGCTCTTTTAGCTCAGCCTGAGCTGGAAGGGTCTGAGGCACGAATGTGTTCATGCAGTCCCCATCGAAGTCCAGGTTGAAGGCCCCGGCGGCAGCAGTATTCATGGTCTGAACTTTGGAGTTCTTTTCATGATGAACCTTGTGCGCCATCATCGAGGCCCGACGCAGGGTAGGCTGGCGGTTCTGGATCACATGAGCACCGTTTTCCACTGGATGTTCTACCTCCATGCCACATTGCAGCTCTGCTGCTAGGGCCTCCAGTTGGTGCTCGTCCAGGAGGCGAAGGTCGATCTCTTGCTTGCGTCCGTCGCTGTCTAGAGTGCACACGCTGCGCGCACCTTCGATCTCTTCGCCTCCAATGCGGATCCTCTGGCGCAGAGCCTCGATGTTGTAGGCCTGAGCCACAGAGACGTGCGACAACGTCTTTCCAAAGTGCTCGGGAAAGCCAACTTGGTGGGGGTCCAGCACCACCGTGGGACATGCGACAGTGCGAGCACTTCCCCCGACGCGCTTGCCTTGGGTATTCGAGCGTATCTGACCCCTCTTACCAACCATTACAGTGAGCAAGGACTTACGATTTGTCTGCATTGCCATGCGGTGCCTCGAGATGGCGGAAGTCTTGGCAGCTGATGAATCGCAGTTCATGTAACCGCATATAGTGCCACCAAGCTCCTCGAACGCAACCTGCACCAACTGAGCGTGCGACTTGTTAGCGCGCAGGTCTCTGGCGTTACGCGTGGCCTGGCGGATCCCAATTGTCTTGCGACGCTTCTGCTGTGGCCTCTCTTCCGCATCGAGCTCTGTCTGTTGCACGGGTTTTTGCATGATCTTTCGAAGACGCGTAATGGCGCGGAAGATCTCTTGAAGCCAGGTGGTGAAGTCGTGCTCAGACTTGTGTCGAGAGCTCTCAGCGTAGCGAACGGATGGGCGCACCGCTGGGGGTGGCACATACAGTACGTGCATCACTGCGTTCGCTGGATTAGAACGCACTGGATCCAAGCCCAACAGGCGCATGTCTTCGTTGTCGAGCGAGCGGAGAGTCTCCTCGATGAACGTGTTGTCCATGGGAAGTTTCTGAGTGGACAGCTTTTTGTGGGAGAAGTCGTCGGCCTCGACCATAGCTTGAGTTGGCAACGTAATGCCTTCCGGGACGAACACCGGCCGAGGGGGTACCTCTCCGGCAGCCAGGGCTTCTTCTTTAGAGGTTTCGTACTCCTTGACTCGCGTGTACAGCTCCAGGACATGCTTTCCAGACCATGACCAATAAATGGTCAGGCCGCTGGCTACGATGGTGGGACAGGGCGCCTTGCATTGCTGACACACCGTCTTGCGCCTCAGGTAGCCGGAAACCTCCGATAGCTGCTTCTTCTGCGTCCAGAACCTTGCAGACTGGTACTTCTCTATCATGGCCTGGACGACGTCGTTGTAGTCGCGGAGACCAACGCAAGAGAAGCATATGCTTCTCAGAGCGCTGAGAATCAAACGAATGAAGGAGATGTTCAGGACTGGCATCGGCAGCTCCATGTGCCCTGGATGCGATGAACAATCCAAGCAGTCCTTCAAACACGTTTTGCAGACGAGATTGCGCTCCACTGGTCCCATGCGCAAATCTAGCAATCCGCCGTGTTTAGGTCCACCCTTCTCGTCCAAGGTGGCAGTGGTAATCTCGCACACGGATCGGCGCCGGATATCGTTACCCGACATGATGCAGAACTCAACGCATTCGACGTGGTCATGAGCATCTCCCTTCTTCTCAGGGTCTGTCCAGAAGTGTGAGTCTGCGATGGACTGCTTAAACTGGGCTTGCATGGAAGACGCAGCCTCTTGATTTATGGCGTTGGAAATCAACGGTTAGTTGCACATTTTATTTGTGCAACTAACCGGTACGTGTCACCGAACTTATTTACCACACCCCACGCATTATTTCAAAGATGTCCAACTCTGTCAACCCTGAGGGCAAGCAGCAGCAAGAGGAAGATTCTTCCTTCAGACTCAAGGCAATGTCAGAGTTCTCCAGCATGACTCAAGACGAGGCAGGGAAAGCTAAAATATCCATTCGTATGGAAGCGATCGACACCCACATTTCATCGGAAGCCTCTCCACACCCTGCTTCGGCCCCCGTGAGAATACTTGTCCTGTTAGACGCGTCTGGGTCCATGTCCAACGTATCTGGACCTGTGAAAGCGTCCCTCGGATTCGTTGCCCAAGCACTGGCAGACCGTGGGGACCCAAAGAGCAAGCTTGGAGTCATGTATTTCAACCACGACGTGATCCCCATCCAGGAACTGGCGAACCTACCAAGGGAGAAGGCACTGCTTGACGAGCTTGTTCTCAATTGCGCCAGCCAATTCGTCGCCCAAGGGTCCACCGACCTGTGCAAAGGTATCAAGGGCGCATTGGACGCGATTCGCGCGGACGGCACCTGTCTCGTTCCCGACGGCGGAGGAGTGTCCTATCAAGATGTCATCATCCTCGTATCTGATGGGAGGGCTAACGTAGGAGAGTTGGACTCCGCCAAAATTGTGAAAGAGTGTCAAGATTGTCCTGCATACATGAACACCACCATCTACGCCCTGGCTCTCGGCGACACCTGCGACATCGAATCTCTTAACCGCATCGCCGGAGAATCCACCTCTGGCTGCGTCTTCGAGGCACCCAAGAAAAACTCCGATCCATCAGGTCCCATTGGAGCCTTGCTCGGACTGGCGCTGTACCAAGTATACATGAATTGTCAAGTGATTGTCAAATCCAGCGGAGACGGGCCAGCGCCATGGGACGCCAGCCTCCTGCCACACCAGCGCAACGAATACACCCACAGCCTCGTCTACCCTGTAGGTCATATTGCCCTCGGCCAGAGCTGCGACATCTGCCTTCACGTAGACGTTCGGAGTGGAGAGCCGGTTGAAGTGCGTGCGATCTACTCGCACATATTTGCTCCTCGTGGGAATTGTACGGAAGTCTGCAAGAAGATCGTGTTCGAAGACGTTAACATGGAAAAGTTGCCTGAAGAGCCCACGAACCTTCAAGTTTCTCTCCTATTCCACCGCATCAAGGCGGCGAAGATCCTTGCCACAATCCCCAAGAATCTCCTGGAGCGAGCCGCATGGACGGACTCCCTCAAAGCGGCTGGAGAGAGCATAGGCTTGCTTCAAGCAAGCTTGAAGGCTCCTATTTCTGTAGAAGAAACGAGCATTTGCGAGACCCTCGACACCCTCCGCACGCGAATCTTCTGGATGCTAGAGGCACACGAAAACAACGACGAACTTCAAATGCTTCAATTGGAGAGGTGCGTCACGGCAGAGTACCTGGGTCAGCGCCCAACCACGTACGAGGGAGTTACTGCTCGCCGACTGGAAGCCAACGGTGGCCTCTCAGGCTTCGATGACCTGCCTTCTCAGCTCTCGATGCCAATGCTCATGCGGACCATGTCCACCCAAGCAAGCCAACACTCAGAATCCCATCAAATGGGCGAAGTCGGCGAAGGATTGATCTTCTCCCAGATCCAGGAAGAGCTACCCCCAATGAACCTGCCTCCTCTGAGCCGATCTTACACCAACGACCCGCGCATCGTGCGATATTCCCCCCACAGGCCTACTTCTATCATCTGCAACCGTTCCCCGAAAAAACGCAGACGTCGAGATGAAAATCCTTAGCGTGCGGCACTCTTACAGTAAAAGTACTTAGTTGGTTTGCTTTTGGTCGCAGGGCAAATCAAAAATTACGGTCAGTTTTGTTAGAATTCGTATATATTTAATTCCCGTCAAAGAAACGGACTAGCGGAGCACCCCTGTCGTCCGTTTCTGTGCGAGTGGAGCGTTTAAAGGGTTTAGAAGCGTTCGGTTTTACCTCCAGAGTAATCATCGCATCCTGTCGAACAAGCCCATCTTTGTTCACGGTGTAAAACATGTTGGTTTCCTTGCTTTCGCGGTCGTTGTAATGGGCAGCAGCTTTAAACCCAAGTTTTTTTTGGTAAAAGGAGATCAGGCCTTCGGGCGAGTACACGGCATCTTTGAGAAGTTCGCGCCGCAGTTTTTCAATATCGACACTGTCCAAGAATGTACCGTCTAGCTGCATGGGCTGCACTAACAAGATTGCGGGAGTACCCTTAAAGTGTTTTTCAAGTACTTCCTTCAAAGCATTCTCTACAAAGCCTTTTTTCGCTACGGGGACCTCTGAAGCGTCGGGATGGTCATCAAGGGCATTCACTGCGCAAAGTAAAGATACATCCAACAAACATTTGGCTCTCCCAAGTTCTTTCTTATCAGCTGTGCCTACGAGGCGAAACTCTGCGCCATCCTGTGTCAGGTCGTATCGAATGAAAGCGGCAGCTGCAGAAATGACACCGTTCTTCCTCTGCACAGCGAGGATCAAGGACACGTTAGAATCGATTTCTTCCAAATCTTTTGCATCAGCTTCCGTGTATTTAGGCGCAGCTGCTTTGATCATGTTGATGGTATTGGCGCTATAGTGTTTTTGTATATCTTCCCATTTTTGCAAAGCTCGCTTCGTTGGATCTGCGCCCAACTTCTTACCCTTGATAGAAGTTTTGGTGATGCATTTGTTCAGGAAAGTACAGACTTCTTCTGCAAAAGTTACGATATTCTTGTCGTCGCTGCTGTAGAGATGGAAACTGTATACATCGTCTTCATCGACAAGGTCGTTGGTGGCCTTCTTCTTCTTCTCCTTCGTCTTGGTAGATAACTTGGACATGCCATCTCCACCGAACCCGTACAAGTTAATATCGTGTTTCTTCAGTGCGTATACAATGTCGGTGGACGTAACCGTACGGCGACGAGCATATTCGGTGTAAACCACCGAGTCCCGGACGATTGTCTTAAGAAAAGTCGTCAAGGCAACGCGAGCCTCATCGTACACCCCGCCGCTAATGCGCTTCACGCCACCGCGCCTGCACAGACGTCGAATGGCAGGCCTCGTGACTCCCAGGAGATTGTCTCGAAGAACTTTGCGGTGTCTCTTGCCACCAGATGAGTAAACTTCCCCTTTGCCTTTACCTAACCCTGACATTCCGCCAACTGACCCCGCCATTATGTTTGCGCTGTTGTCTTTTATGTTTTTGTTATGTTTTCTTTTTATTCCTTGAAACTCCTCGTGGAGCTCCGACACCGAGTGCCGCACGCAGACACAACCACACATCCGTCTTCCAACACGACAGTGAACGTGATATGGCCTTTAGATCTATGGCTAATTCCTCCAACTGATCGCTGCGCCGATTCCCACGCTTGGGGTACCCCCCACTTGTAAGAAGAACCCCTCCTGGCTACAAGCTGCGAATTTGCTACAGTCAGAGCGGTTGAGAGCTCCGTCAGGTCTTCCCGACAATACTCGTTCTGGATGATGCTATGAACTATCCCGGAACCGTCTGGGCTGAGCAGCACGGATCCAGGGAACAGATCCTGTACCACCACTTGGTCTCCGGACTCGTTCAGCAGAATGCATGTGCCAAGGAATCCCATCTTTCTTTTATTGTGTTTTATTTGTGCTTTTAATCAATCCGCAATCAGATCAGTTAGCAGTTTGACTCGCTCTTCTTCGTCCCCCTCGAACATATCTTCGATCACGTCGATTCCAACTCCAAGGACAGAAGCAGCTTGAATCACGAGTTTTTGGAGTTTGAGGCGACTTTGTTCAGTTCTCAGCACCATCGGCTTAGAGTCTCGGATCTTCTTCAACGCTTTCACAGAGGGGGAAGATTTTCCCTCTTCCTCCTCGTGGAGCAAATTGGCCACGAAAGGCAAAGGAACGTGCGAGGCGGAAACGCTGGGGCGACTTTCGCTGCGAGATTTGCGCTCTTTGGCCCCGTCCAAGGACTGCCCCTTCAACATTTCGTCCACAATTCTTTCAGCGGTTTTACCCCGATGCATTCGCATCGCAGCACGCGCTTTTTCCGCACTAAATCCCATTTCCGTCAACAGTTGAAGCTTATCGTCCAGATCTGCTTGAACTTCTACAATATCTTTTGCTAATCCCTGCATTGTCTGCACATTTTCTTCGCATTGTTTCTGGCCTCCAGCAGAGTCGTTATAGCGACCTCCTACTATTGAGCGAAATCTGGCAATATCTGTTCGAGCAGTTTTAAAGACTTGCGTAACTCCACCCAGTTCATCAATCAGGTCATCGGCCGCGTCTTCCGTGACTACTAGCTGTCGCTGAAGAACATTTTTGTCTGTGACATAGGCTGCTCTTACTTCGGCTACTCTTTCGCAGATCCACGCTCGATTCATCCCTTTCCCCCTGAAGTCGTGTTCCCACCCTGGGACGCGACACTTCTTACCCAGACGCACAAGCGCAGGTCGCGGGAGCGTAGCGCAGTTCGGCGGCACCACACAACCTTTCAGGTTGCGCTTGACGAAGGCTTCGTCCGCTGCGTAAGGGTGGTAGCCGGCTGCTCTAGCGGCCACGTTACCCACGTCGCCCTTGCGGCATCCAAGCGGATAACGTCGCCGTATCTCAGCACATTCTGGCTCACGGGGGGCGAATTTGAACACGTCATTTACGTCTTCGCGAAAAACGGCGGCGTAGTGAACGTCACCGACGTTGCTGATGATGATGGTGTCGCGATCTGTTCGGAGCGGGGACTGTGACATGTACACGCCGGCGGAGTCGCTTGGATCCTGCAGACACACAAACTCGTCCGCCAGCTGGCGCACAATGAAGATGTTCACGTTCTCCTTCATCATGCAAAATTGCCACGCTTCATGCCCAACATTTTCCCGGGAGTCCATCAGCAGCTCTCGAAACGCCTCCGTTGCCAAAACAAGCTCATCGGAATTCATGTCCCTGTCACCAAAACACTTCACGTATTCTTCCACGTCGAGCGCCTTAGCCAAGCCCTGGCGATAAGCGACTCCCGCACGTTCGCGCCTTACAGGCATCATGCCTCGATATTCCGGCGATATACAAGCCTGTACCGCGTGGAAAAAGCACGAACCGTCAGCAGCCACACCGTAGCGCCTGATGGACGGACCGAAGACTTTGTGAAGGTTGTCGGGGAGAAAACCAACTGCTCCGGGCTTCAGCAGCGAATACCACGCATCTAGACGCTGCGTGTTTGTCATCGCTCGCTCTGTCTTGCTGAGAGCGCGGTCTGCATCCGCAACTCTCGTGTGTGGTGTACTGGAGCGCTTTTTACGAGAACCTTTTGGCAAGTCTTTTGGCACCTCGTCTAAAAATCGAACGCGTTTGGGGCTGGCATACGAGACTGCATCCATCCTTTAGTTTTTTGTTTGTGGCGGTGAGAACGCGAATGCAGATCTTATTAAAAAACAATAATGCTTCAAATGGATACTGATATCGTTATTCCTGAAGACTTTGGAGAATCGTGTTCAGATGGACTTTCTGCTCTGATCGTCAAAGCTATGTTCTCCAGCCTTTTCCTGGTCGCCTCTGCGGTTTGTTTCTACGCAGCTGCTATCGGGATCTCCGCTACGGCCTGTCAATTTTGGCGAACTTCAAGCAACTCCGCAGCTCTCAGGCCAACTGGAATTGCTTCAGTTGTGGGTTTGATCATGGTCATTGGGTTCTGCTGGTTTCCCCCAATTTGTTTCGTGGGAGCCATTATCTCTATAGTCGCCGGGTCCATAACATTGACTCTCCCTAGGTAGGGCTTGGCGCGAACTGCCCTGCACTGCTAAACGTAACACTTCCCAGTCTACATTCCCTAGCAAAGTTTTCTGATGCTGCTGTTGTTCCGGCTGGTGGTGGTACGATGTAGTCCGATGCTGCTGCTGTCGCTTCGAGTGCGATCGAGTCCGATTGAGCTGGTGATGTGACCGTCGCTGATCGCGTTCCTGGCGCCGTCCATGCAGAGATGTTTCTCTGGTGTGCCTCGGGTAATGAGTTCTTTGAAGCTTGGCTCGAATACTCGTTCGGTTATGCGAATGCTCGCTCGCTCGCGGTAGCGGGGCGCAGTCGTTGTACCCTGGATACTCAGGATCGTACTCGGCCGTCCTGGAGGGAAGGGTGCAGTCGTTGTACCCTGGATACTCAGGATCGTACTCGGCCGTCCTGGAGGGAGGAGCGCAGTCGCTGTACCCTGGATACTCAGGGTCGCACTCGGCTGTCCTGGAGGGAAGGGTGCAGTCGTTGTATCCTGAGTATTCAGGGTAGTACTCGGCTGTCCTGGAGGGAAGGGAGTAGTCGTTGTATCCTGAGTACTCAGGGTAGTACTCGGCTGTCCTGGAGGGAAGGGAGT
>Ga0102853_1000238_pt1 | contig 9827 bp, 8 predicted proteins | sample Colrivmeta1370B3_FD_78181 | JGI IMG/M metagenome (GOLD analysis project Ga0102853, IMG submission 78181) | Estuarine microbial communities from the Columbia River estuary - metaG 1370B-3 | ecosystem: Environmental > Aquatic > Marine > Intertidal zone > Estuary | place: USA: Columbia River Estuary... | reverse complement strand
TGTCTAGAATTTTAACAGCGGTGTTGGTCGTAATGCGGCCACGGGTGACTTTACCAATACCGATAACACCCACATAGCTGTTGTAATCCAATGCAGAAATCTGCATTTGGAAAGGACCTTCAGGGTCAACGTCAGGCGCAGATACACACTTAACGATCGTTTCCAACAATGGCGTCATATCATCTGCCATGTTTTCAGGGTCGTCACCTGCGATACCGTTTAATGCAGAGGCATATACGATAGGGAAATCGAGTTGCTCGTCAGTAGCACCCAACTTATCAAATAGGTCAAAAACTTCATTCACAACCCAATCAGGACGCGCACCAGGGCGGTCAATTTTGTTGATGACAACGATAGGCTTTAAGCCATTAGCGAAGGCTTTTTGGGTCACAAAACGTGTTTGTGGCATAGGGCCGTCAACGGCATCTACCAATAACAATACCGAGTCAACCATCGACAAGACACGTTCCACTTCGCCGCCGAAGTCAGCGTGTCCCGGTGTGTCAACGATGTTGATGCGGAAGTCATTCCAACGAATGGCGGTGTTTTTGGCTAGAATCGTGATCCCACGTTCTTTTTCTTGGTCGTTACTGTCCATGACGCGTTCAGAATCTTGGTCCTTACGGCCCAAAGTACCAGACTGCTGGAGTAACTTGTCTACCAAGGTTGTTTTGCCATGGTCAACGTGCGCGATGATGGCAATATTACGCAGATTTTCGATCACAGTTGTAGCCCTAATGTTTATGAGGGCGCGGATTATACCCGCTTATGCTGTTGAAAAAAGCACCAATCGAATTTATATCCGATTTATTTTGTCAACTTCTTGGTTTTTTTCTTCCAACTCGGCCTGTTCTAACGCATTGAGCTCGGCTTCAAGGATATGTAGCAACGACTCTCGGCCCTCTTGGTTTTGTGTCAGTAGCTGTTCTTCTGAGTCAACCGCCAGGGTTTCCAACAGCATTTCTTGGTCATGTTCTGCAAATAATTGGGTCGCACGATGGGCTTTTCTGCTGCTCATGCCCATTTGTCGCAAAGTCTGCTCGGCCATTTCAACCGATGACAAAAAGGTTTCTCGGATCACCTCATGCACACCAATACGGCGCAGGGCCACCTCATGTGGTCGGTTACGTGCGCGCGCAATCACACGGGCATTGGGGAAGTGTTGCAAAATCAACTCAGCAGTCTGTGTCACTGCATCAACGTTATCCATTGCCAATACGATGGCCTTCACATTGGCTGCACCCGCTGCTTCCAATGAATTCAACCGCGATGCATCACCAAAATAGGCTTTAAAGCCAAAACGCCGCAGCAAATCAATCTGGTTGGGATCGTGTTCCAATACCGTTATTTGATAGCGGCTAGCAACCAGTACGCGGCCGACAATTTGTCCCATACGTCCAAATCCACAAATGATCGCGCAGGGTCGGGTGTCTTCGATTACATCGGATTCCAATGCAGGAGCGGCAAGAAAACGTGGAATAATGACCGATTCATACAGCAACATTAATAGTGGCGTTGTGAGCATCGACAAAGCGACAATGAGAACAAGCGTCCCTTCGATCTCGGGCGTAAATATTTGTTGCTGGCTGGCCATACTAAACAGCACAAAGGCAAACTCGCCACCTTGAGACAGCAAAATTGCCAGCATCAAGCCATCAACCGATTTGAGTTTGGCAATCTTGGCAACCACAAAAAGCACCAGACCTTTTACCAAAACCAATAGGGCCACTGCGCCTAAAATGACCGACCAATATTCAAATAGCAGGGCAAAATTCATCGACAAACCAATGGCCATAAAAAACAGACCCATCAGCAAACCTTTAAAGGGTTCGATGTCAATTTCTAACTGGGTGCGGTATTCACTGTCGGCCAATAGCATACCAGCCAAGAAAGTGCCTAAAGCCATAGACAGGCCCACAGCGGCCATGAGTTCAGAAATGCCCAATACCAAGGCCAATGACAAAATAGTGAACAGTTCACGCATACCAGTAGAGGCGATGTAACGCAGTACCGGCTTCAACATATAGTGGCCGGCCAAAACAATGCCGCCAATGGCACCAAATGCCGTGAACATTTTTACGTAACCTGTTGAGCCGTTAGCTCCCGCGTCTGGCAATAAAGATAAAACGGGCAAAATCGCAATCATCGGAACAACGGCAATATCCTGTAACAACAGGATGGCAAAGCCCCGCTGCCCCGCATCAGTCTTGAGTAGGTTCTTCTCTTGTAGGGTTTGTAATGCAATGGCAGTAGACGATAGCCCGATGCCCATGCCCACCACCAGAGCGGCCTGCCAATTCATCCACTGCATTGCAATGCCAGTGATGGCGGCGGCGCTCAGTATGAGCTGTAACCCACCGCTGCCAACAATAGCGCGACGCATTTGCCAGAGGTGTGATGGATGCAATTCTAAACCGATCAGGAACAGCAGCAGCACCACGCCAAATTCTGAAAAGTGCAAAATGGTGCCGTCGTCGACAATCAGGTGCAGACCAAAGGGACCGATCAACACACCGGCAACCAAGTACCCCAAAACCGCACCCAGGCCTAATCGTTTGCTAATAGGCACGATTACCAGTGCCGCGATCAAAAATGTCAGCGCGATAAGCGGGTAGCTGTGTTCCATGAGAATGCCTTGTGTCTGTTAATATGCAGGTCATGGTAGCATGCGAGTTTATGAAATTATGTTTTATATCAGCTAAATCTATGGGATAAAGTGGGCTCATTTTATCCTGTGAGTCACATCGCATGCAGCTACTTTGGAAAGCATTTGTTGCCAGTATTTTCAGTCTGATATTCCTGCAGCCCGCGCAAGCCGGTGCGCCTCAAGTGTTGTTTGACCAAGGCCATGGTCAGTTGTTCTACATCGACCAGCAAGGCACGCTCGACCTGTCCCAACTTGCGGATACCTTCTCAGAAGCAGGCTTCGCTGTTAGCAGTACCAACACACCGTTGACCGCAGCCGCGCTTGAAACTGTCGATGCACTCATCATTTCAGGTGCTTTTCGGAGTCCCACCATCAGTGAAATCGATGCCATACAGGGCTTTATTCAACGCGGCGGAAAGCTGGCGGTGATGCTACACGTTGGCCCATTGGTCATACCCCTGTTAAACAGTTTGAATGTATCGGTATCCATGGGTGTGCTGCACGACACCACAAAGGCTATCGGCGGAAAATCCTCCGACTTTCCTGTGAGTTCTTTGGCAGGCCATGTGTTGTTTGATCAAATAAAATCCTTTGAGCTATATGGTGCCTGGGGTTTGAATCCGAATGTGCCAACCGTGCGTATCATGGCTATCACTGAGCCAAGTGCGTGGCTGGACAACAACAGAGACCAAGTAAAGGGCAACAATCCGCAAGGGAGATTTCCAGTCATTGTGCGGGGCGTGTTAGGTGCGGGTGAATACCTGGTGTTTGGTGATGATGCCATTTTCCAAAATCAATTTATGACAGGTAACAATCGACAGCTAGCCAACAACATGGCACTGTGGATGAAGCCCTGAGGGCTCTTGAAAATACTTGCTATTTTTGGGCATGGACTACAGAACGCCAATGCGGAGCGTCTACTTTATGGAAATGGCTCAAGGTGAAGTGACTTACACGGTCGATGCAGAAGATTTTGTTATTAGTTTTAATGCTGAATGGACAAGATTTGCAGAGGATAATGAAAGCCCGGATTTGGCAGACATCGGCCAATTATCAGATCGTTCCATTATTGAATTTGTTGAATCCTATAGTTGTAAAACACTCTATACCATGCTGTTAGCGCGCGTTAGGACTACCCAAGAAACGGTATCAATTCCTTTTCGTTGTGATGCTCCACATGAACGACGCTTCATGAAGATGGTACTATCCCCATTGACAGATGGGTCGGTCGTTTTCAAAACCACCCTGTTAAAGGCAGAAGCCAGAGACTTTATCAATCTGTTGTCCATTGACCGCGAAAAAAGTGAAGGCATGATAGTTGTGTGTAGTTGGTGCAACAAAGTTGAAGTCGATCACGACAACGGCCAGTGGCGAGAAGTAGAAGAAGCGATTAAAATCCTAGGCCTGATGAACGATGCACAGCAGCCTCCTGTTACGCATGGTTGCTGTTCGGCCTGTTATCAAAGTATTAGCGCAAAAATCAATTTTAAAAAAGCCTATCCTCAAAAAAGCACCGAATGAACAGACCTATACACTGGCACTACTATTCATTCACAATGGTGTGATCGAATCACACACCAAAGGCCTATATTCGCTATGTCTTTTCTCATATCTTTGTTCTATGACCGCGCAATGGCAGGCGTCGAAGCAGCCTGTTTGGCAGAATGGCGCCAAGCATTAGTGAGCCAAGCGACGGGTGCTGCGCTTGAAATCGGTGCTGGTACTGGCGCCAACTTGCCCTTCTATCCTCCTGAAATGACCAGTCTGGTGGTATCAGAACCCGATGACAACATGCGTCAGCAATTGTTACAAAAGCTCAGTCATGCCGACAGCGACCACATCAGCGCATCGCCCGATACCGCTGAAGCCTTATCAGCACCAGACAACGCCTACGATACCGTGGTATTAACATTGGTATGTTGTTCAGTGGGAAACCTTGATGCAGCATTGGCTGAAATACATCGGGTACTCAAACCCACAGGCAAATTCATATTTTTAGAGCATGTGGGTGCAGCCGAAGGCAGTAGCCGCAGAAAGTGGCAAAATCGCGTAACGCCGGTATGGCGCAAGGTGGCGGGAAACTGTCATCTCAATCGGGATACGGAACAAGCCATTCTGCGCGCTGGGTTTACCTTTCAGTCGATTGAACGCGAAAGCATGCGAAAAGCGGTTTCGTTAGTACGACCCACTATTCGGGGTGTGGCGGTTAAATCGGTCAATTAGGTTTTATTTGTCGCTTAGGATGTTCAGCACCAAAGCGGCCCCTATGGTGGGTTCCTTCCTTTCTTCCTTCCCACTTTGGTTTTCTCAACAGCAGGCCTGAGGCAAATGCGATGGAGCACCAAACCAGCATGAACACTATTGACACCCAAACACAGCAACTGCGGTTAGACAGCGATAAAGATTGTGTGTGGGTGGATACCCTGCCGCCGCCCGCTTACCAGAAAGCCCATTTACCCTATGCAATCAACATTCTATCCGATGACATCATCGCAAGGGCAGCTGCTGAGCTAACGAAAAAAGACCCAGTCATTGTTGGGTATTGTGGCAGCCTAGACTGTAAACCTGCGCGTCTTTCTGCCACGCGCTTGACTGATCTAGGCTATACAGAGGTCTATCATTATGTCGATGGCAAAAGAGGCTGGTCAGCGTTGCCATTTGTCATGGGGGCTACCCAATGACCATGTCTACGATCGGCTTGGTATTTTCTACCTATATTCTGGCAGCATTTTTTGAAATCGCAGGCTGCTTTGCTTTTTGGGCGGTATTTCGTTTGGACAAAAGCCACTGGTGGCTCATCCCCGGGGTAATCAGCCTGCTGGCTTTCGCTGCTCTGTTAACACGTATTGATGCTGCATTTGCTGGCCGTGCATTCGCAGCATACGGTGGCATCTACATCGCGGCATCACTTTTATGGATGTGGCTTGCCGAAGGCCAGTTCCCCGACAAATGGGATATTATCGGCGCATCGATCTGCATTGTGGGTGTATTGTTTATTCTCTTTGGGCGGCAGTTGGCTGGCAATTAATGTTCATTGATGGTCGTTGCCGTCGCCATTGTGATTCCAAAGGCCTAGTTCAAGCTATTTCTTTAAAGAGATAACCGGCGCAATGCCGGTTTCTTTGGATGGCCAACCATATAAGGGATTATAGTTAGGGGTTAAAATGCCTGAGTTGTTAGTGTTGAAAAACCGCTATAGCGTTCCTGCTATGACGACAATTTCCAAACTAATAAGGAAAAACAGCTTACTTTTCCTCGGCAGGCATAAGAATGATTGATCGGCCCAACTCGTTATTATAGATCGTATTTTCTGAGTTGTTCTTCAATTGGGTTACAGTTGCCAAACCGTATTTGATTAAAAATACTTTGCTGCTAATTTTTCCATTACGCTCAGTAATGGTTGCTTCAACTGTTAAGTACCCAACATCGTTTAGTAATTGTACTGTTAATTCAATAGCAGTCTCGACACCTACAGGAACATTGGTAAACAGCAGATTTGAATTCCCAGATAAATCAGCCAGACCCTGATAAGGTGTCATTGTGACTTCTATTTGCGATGCGTCGACTGTAGGAATAATTATGAGGGTTGTGGTATTAACGTCTCCGTTTTTTAAGCCTGCAGGAATTTCATAGTGGAACTCAATCGGCGCTGATGGTTTCCCTGCAACAATTGGCCGTTGCTCAGGTATCTTTTCTACATCAGACGTATTGGCACTATCTTCGGTGGATTTGGAGACAGCACGATCATCGTTAGGGCTTTTACATCCCACTAAAAGAAACATAAGCATTAACGTAGAAAGTAATAATTTATTCATAATGTGATCTCCATATCATAAGCAGAGGGTTGGATCGTCGAGCTCTAATTGAACGCCAAACACGGCGTTGTCTACGGCATTACCAACACTAAAAGTCTTGGTTTCTGAGGCGTTTAAGTTAATGTACATCTCGTCTAAATCACCGTAGTAATTGTCAATAAATACACCACCTGGAAATCTAAAGAACGGATCGCCAGAACTAGAGTCAAGGGCCGAAAGCAGATAACAACCCGTTGTTAAAACTGAGCTCCCATCAATTATAAAAAAGCGTTCGTTGTAAAGCTTGTTATAACTACCAAAAGCCTGGGATGTTTCTAGTAGGAAGCTATTGCCATCCTCCACAACTAATGGACCTGGCGAGCCAGCTTGTATATAGGTATAAAGGCTAGGTAGCGTCAATTCAGTTTCATCAAAAAATTCATTATTTGCTGAAACCTTGATGTTTTCAGCATTGGCTATGACATCAATTAGTGCTGAAACTGTAGGTTCTGCGTTTTTTAAGTGGTATAGAAAGGTGTGTATGCTTGTAAAGGCCGGTGTGTTTGCTTGTTCATTAACCATGACATTATATAAAGGAGTAAACCCGAGCGCTAAATTGTCATCGTCACCGGCTCCGCCGTCATATAGGTCATATAGAACTTCCATGATACTTTGTTCAGACCAATATCCATCCGTTAGTAGAGTCGCAGTAGGATATCTAATATCTACCGCAGTATCGTCATTTTCATCCACTTCTAAATCTGTGTAGAGAGCAGAAGTTTGCTGAGAAAGGCCTTTTGTATCTATGTATTCTGAATCATTTAATAGCATTGCTGAAAATGCTGTTGCCGACCCTTCGCCGAATGCCACTGAAGGGTGCAATATATCGCTAGAACCATGGGATCCTCCTAGGCTATCCGAGCGGCTGAAATTCGTTTCAAAATAATGGAACCACTCGTGGCCAATAACGGCGGAATCAAACTCATCGGTATCAAGATCTTTGGCGCCAAGAATATAGAGGGCATTCTCTGAATCGCTATAGTGTGATGTGCCAATTTCTCCTAAGGATTTATCACCATTAGAGGGCTTGTTTTTTTCACTCCAATTAACTGCAAGTGGAGGGAACACAGCATTTGCATCAGCCGACAGAATGTTTTGTTCTATTTCATAAATGTCATCCAAGATTGCAAATGGTGCTGAAAATCTTGGGCCAGAATAGCTTCCTGTCCCTCTATCTCCAACCCAGCCAGAAGGAATATTCACATTCTCCACAATATCATCAGTTAAAATTGTTAAGTCTGAATACAGTGTGTAGATCGCTCCACTTTTGGTGTTGTCTACAACGGTCGCTGTTTCTGATCCAGTCTCGCCTAATATTGAGTAAATTAGTAGGCGAACTGTATTGTTAACTGGGAACTCGAATGCAAATTTTCCGAGAGAATCTGATGTCCCTCCATAATGGAATGAACCACTATCGACTGGGTATTCCATGCCAAGTCGCACGCCCCTGATGGGCTTGGCTAGGGGAGCGTCATAATTTATTCCCCATTGATCAACTCCAAAATCCGAATATGTCAGCACTCCAGAAATAGTCACCGATGTATTCATTACAGTCACTACAACCGTGTCTGTTGCCGTGCCACCTTCATTGTCAGTGACCGTTACTTCAAAAGTAAGGGTTTCAGCTGTTGTTAATGTTGGTGCCGTAAAGGTTGGTGCTGCTACTGCGTTACTAGAAAGTGTTACCTGGGTGCCAACATCAGTTTGCGTCCAAAGATAACTATCAATAGTACCGTCTGTATCATCTGCTGTGGCAGCTAATGTGACTGTGGTCTGCTCGTCGACTGTTTGATCGGCACCTACTACCGTCGGTAAAGCATTTACAGGGTTAACCGTGATGGAGACAGTATCTGTTGCCGTGCCACCTTCATTGTCAGTGACCGTTACTACAAAAGTAAGGGTTTCAGCTGTTGTTAATGTTGGTGCCGTAAAGGTTGGTGTTGCTACTGCGTTACTAGAAAGTGTTACCTGGTTGCCAGCATCAGTTTGCGTCCAACGATAACTATCAATAGTACCGTCTGTATCAGATGCTGTGGCAGCTAATGTGACTGTGGTCTGCTTGTCGACTGTTTGATCGACACCCGCATCTGCTGAGGGTAAGGCGTTTACAGGGTTAACCAGTATGGAAACAGTATCTGTTGCCGTGCCACCTTCATTGTCAGTGACCGTTACTTCAAAAATAAGGGTTTCAGCTGTTGTTAGAATTTGTGTAGTAAAGGTTGGATCTGCAATTGCGTTGTTAGAAAGTGTTACGGTCGTTCCTGCAGTTTGTGTCCAACTAAAACTAGCTATCGTGCCATCAGTATCGGATCCTGTGGCAGCCAATGTGGCTGTGGTCTGCTCGTCGACTGTTTGATCGGCGCCAGCATTTACTGAGGGTAAAGCATTTACGGCAGTGACCAAGATGGAGAGGGTGAATGTTGCCGTGCCTCCGTCATTGTCAGTGACCGTTACTACAAAAGTAAGGGTTTCATCTGCCGTTACTGTCGGTGTGGTAAAGGTTGGAGCTGCTCCGGCACCGCTGTCAGAAAATGTTACTGTCGTTCCAGCGGTTTGTGTCCAGCTGAAACCAGCTATCGTGCCATCAGTATCGAATCCTGTGGCAGCTAATGTGACTGTGGTCTGCTCGGCGACTGTCTCATTGAACACAACAGAAACGGTAGGCAATTCATTGATGGCAGGATTATTTCCAGCCGGTTCTCCATCAACGCATGCTGCTACAAAAAATGGCAAGCATACGGCAATCAATAACGACTTAAAGTTCCATTCACGCAAAAATAACGATGCAATCATTTTTTTTTCGTCCCTGAAATTGAATATGATAAATTCAACATAAATTAAATCATTGCGGGCGTCATCTGTTTTTGGTGATCTACATCAAATCTATGCATGATTATATAAAATGCTTTTATTAGTTCATTTCGACTAAAAACTAGCTCCTGCCGAAATTCAAAAGCTGCCGTGTTGCATTCGATAGTCTGTTGCCTTGTTCTTTGAACGCTAACCTGCCGATTCAGTCGACTTCCGTGGTTTGTATGCTAACAATAAAGCCTTTAATATTTGGGCTTCGCATTACATTAAAGCCAAAGTCAGGATGTTTGTTTCACTAATCCGAGTCCGACAGATAGCATGAGCTAGTCCTGAAACCAGGTTTGAATCTTAGTGAAGCTGCCCAAGATATTGTCGTGTGTTTTAACATCTACTTGACCATCCAACCCATAGGTTTCTACATAGCCTGGCATGATTTCGTATACCGTTTCTTCTTTGATAAACGCTTTATTGACATAGCTTTCTGCCAATATCGCGCGAGGCGTATCACTGAATAG
>Ga0102853_1000230_pt1 | contig 9964 bp, 9 predicted proteins | sample Colrivmeta1370B3_FD_78181 | JGI IMG/M metagenome (GOLD analysis project Ga0102853, IMG submission 78181) | Estuarine microbial communities from the Columbia River estuary - metaG 1370B-3 | ecosystem: Environmental > Aquatic > Marine > Intertidal zone > Estuary | place: USA: Columbia River Estuary... | reverse complement strand
TCCAGGTAAGAAAATGTCAGGCTCAAAATTCGCAGCGTGTCATCCACCAGCTCCCGATCAGGTCGAGACATGCCGGCAAGCAGTTGCTGCTCATTCAGCGCGTCGGTATCCAGCGCGGCGGCAGCAGACAAGCGCAGGTTCAGCAGGTCCATAAATGTGCCGATGCTTTGCTCGTACTCTGCCTGCTTGAAGAATGACCAGCCGCTCTTGTACAGCGACTGCTGGAAATAGGGTGACACATCGCCAATCTTCACGACCTGGGAGAAGGCCTGCCCCGCGGCATAGTAATCCTTGCGAACAAACAAGATCTCACCACGTCGGAACTGGGCCTCGGCCAGGTAGGGACTGTTCGGGTATTCGCTTACCAGGCGATCCAGGGTAACCAGGGCCTTGTCCGAATCAGCGGCGCTTTCGTAGGCCCGGGACAACTGGTAAAGCACCTTGTCGGCTTTCTCGTAGCCGTCATTCCTGCTCAGCAGTTCTTCGTAAATTCGAATCGCATCGGCATGGTAGGCCATGGACTCCTGGTAGGCCGGGTTATCGATGTTTTCGTTTTCACCCACTTCAAGGCTCAGGTCACCCAGGCGCCTGAGTGCCTCCAGCTTCATGGCCGGATCAACTTCCGGCAACTCAAGATATTTTTTGTATTGCTCAAGGGCGGCCCGACGATCGGTAACCGCCGTTTCCGGAGCAGGAATTTCGACAGTGCGTTGCTCCAGCGACCCGATGGTCGCCTCCTCATCCGGCACATCCACATTGCCGCCCGCGAATGGCCAGAGCCATCCCAGTGCAACAATTGTTATCGCTGTGTTACCCATAATGATCGCCCCGCCTAGCGGTTCTGTGCCGCCATGCGGTCATAAATAGCTGCCAGGGCAAACCGGGCCTGTGCGAGATAGGTTTTCACCCGTTCACGCTGGGCCACCAGTTCCTCGGTAGCGATGCCGTTCAGGTACTGCTCGTACTTCACCATGGAAACTCCAAGACGAGCCTGGAGTTGTTCAATAGATGCTTCCAGTCGATTAATGCGGGACTCAAAGTCCGCAACGGTACCGGGCAAGGAAGCGGTCGCCGCCTCGATGGCCGCGAACTGCTCGGCAGCGCGCTGCAACTCATCTGCCAGTTCTGCGTTGGCCTTCTCCTGGCGCCACAGGCGAACTCGATATTCCTTATCCATATTCCAAAGGAGTACCCCTTTGAGAACCCGTTGCTTGTCCTCGAGGGCGGTGGCCGACTGGCTGCCCCATGCCGGGGAGTTCTCCATCGCCGACAAGCGCTGCCATTGTTTCTGCTCGGCAGCTGAAGCCACTGCAACAATGTCCCGGTTCTCCCGGGCCTGGGTTGTACGTTCGGTATTCATTGCCTGCTGTTCCTGCATTGCAGGCAGGTCAAACCGGGCAAGCTTTTCTTCCAGCACCGGCAGGCGTTCGGCATAGGCCAGTTCCCGGGTCGCCAGCATGTCTCTATAGGCACCCAGCTTTTCACTCCACTGGCCCAGGTGGGCATCCAGGGCAACCAGGTCCCGGTAGCTCTTGAGACCCTCGTGGAAGCGGTGATCGGCGATGGCGAAGTACAGGTAGCGGGTACGCTCGTCATCCGGGATGCTGTCCAACTGCCAGTACCAGCCACCGGTGGACTCAGGCTCACTTTCCAGCAAACTCTTCAGCAGTCGACCATCGCCGGCATCCGCCAGGGCATTGTTCAGTCGCGCCAACTGGGTTCCGAAAACATCCAGGGCCCGGGCGTAATGCTCAGCGGCCTGGGGGTCGGCGCCAAGCTGTGCGTAGGCATAGGGAACTGCCAGTAGCGATTCCTGGACAGCGCTGTCCAGCAGGTCCCGCTCGCTGAGTTCCAGCCAGGCACCCAGTGCCTTCTTGTATTGCTCACCCGCGGAGTCCGCCCAGCCGACGCCTAACAGCGCCTTGTTGGAGAACGGCCCATTCAATCTAACTCTCTGCAAAACCGGTCTGGCATTGCCATCCAGCTGTGCCTGCAAGAACGAGAAGCCCAGGGCGACATTGGCCTGGTCACGCAGGCTACGGGTTTCTTCGTCCACCGCCGACATGGTGCCGACACGGTCCAGCAGGGCAGCGCCTGCCTGGAGCTCACCCATACGAACCAGCGCCACGCCGGTGTTGTAATTGGCGTACGCGCTCCAGGTTTCGTCACCGCTCCAGCTATTCAGCAAGGCAACCGCATCTGCATAACGGCCGGTATCGATATAGAGCCTCGCCTGGAGGTTATAGCGTTCCGCTTCGAGCTCGGGGGGCAGTGGTGCGTTAATACTCTCAAACGCTCGCTGGGCCGCATCAAGGTGACCACGTTGATAGCGAACCTTCGCCAGGTAGAACCAGGTGCGATTTCGTACTGACAGGTCTTCAGTGGTATCCAGCAGCCGTTCAAAGATCTTGCCGGCTTCCTCGTGCTGTCCCCAGGACAGCAGCAAGCCGCCCTGCAGCAGTTCGGCATCATCCTGGTGATGCGCCACCCGACTTTGACTGCGTGCCGTCACCAGGTGGGTTAATGCTGTGAACTGGTCCTGCTTGTAGAAGTGAAACAGCACTTCACCGTAATGCAGGTCCTGCACAAGGAAACCATCAACGCCGTCCGCCCTTGCGGGGCCGACGGCTGCGGCCATCATCGCCAGCAAGGCGACAAGGCTAAATCGATGATTAGCGACAGGACGCAGCATGATTTATTCCCACTCCCTCACAAGGAATTCGGGCTGCATCTTCTGCTCTTTATCCGAGATCCGAAGCTCCACGTACTTGGAGCCGATGTTCTTGTTTATTACCAGCGATGCGCCGCGGCGATAGTCACGCTCATGGGTGCCCTTGCCGGTAAACACGGCGACCAGCTCATGCTCCCCGACCTTGAGGTTCCCGATGTAAAGCTGATGAACACCGCCTCTTAGCAGCGCGTTCAGCTCTCTTTCGGTATACAGGTAGTTGCTGACATTCTTCCCATCAACGCTCAACTCAACCGAGTCCAGTGCGAAGTACTCACCGACATCCATGGACACGAACACGGCTACCTGGGTGTTCGACGGGTAGAGCAACTCTTCCTCAAGCACGAACAAGTCACGGTTCAATTCTAGAACCGACTTCTTCAAAGCCTGGGTTTCCTGGTCAAGCGCGGCCAGGTCGCCAGAGGACTCTGCGAACGAACCCTGCACGGTCATCCCCAACAGCAGGAAAACCAGTACACCGCGAAATTTTGCTCTCAGCTTCATCTCAATATCTCCAGGGGCGACATCTAGTCCGCCAACAGTCGGTCCAGTTCGGCGCCGATCTGCGCACCGCTATCACCACGAAAACCCTTGTTCACCAGGCGAACCGTTCCTTCACGATCAATCAACAAGGTCAGTGGTAACTGATTCAGGTCATAAAGCCGGCTAACCGACTGATCGGTATCCAGCAACATGGGGAATGTCAGGCCCAACTCTGCAACCACGTGGCCTGCAGACTTGGGATTGCCATCGATATCGACAGCGATGACTTTCAGCCCGCCTGCCTGGTAGCGACGGTGTAATTCTTCAAAAAATGGCAATGACTGGCGACACCGGGTGCAGCGCTCCGATGCGAAGCTCAGCAGCACGACCTCGCTGCGGAACTCACTCAGTCGCTGGGTATTTCCATCAATACTGTGCAAGGCGAAGTCAGGAGCCCGGGCATCAACAAGCTCTGAAGACGAGACCGGGCTCATCGTCAGGACTGCGATCAAAATCGCAAAAAAAAGTTGTGCCGGTGATTTTCGCATCGCCGCGTCGCACTCCGTTGCCGACAGTTTCCTGTCTGGTTTCTAACTAGCCGTAGGGCAACGGTCTCAAGCTCGGACGCATGCTGTTGAGCGGCCCCGCTGTCCTAGCATCTCCCCAGGGGGAATAGCCTTAGACCGGTAGCTTTGCGTCCCTGCCTTTCGACAGGTTTGCCCTTGTTCGACTTCGCATTAATTATGCTGACGCCACGTCATGGCGGTTCAGCATCTTGCAGGCTAACCCTATCAGGGAAAACACCTAGATCCTGTGACGGAGATCACTGTTCTATGGGGATTATGGAAAACAGTCCAGGATTTCCTGTTGCCCGTGGCAGGCGGGACGCCAGACAGACCACCTACTCCGGGGAAAGGCCTTCCGAGTAATAGAAGTTATCGTTGGTGACAAATAGGGCCTCGTAGCCTGGAAACCGTTTCAGGACCTCAAGTCCGGCCTCGGGCCCCAGCACGAAAAGGCCGGTAGACAGGCCGTCCGTAACGGTGCCATCCGGGCCTATCACGCTGACGCTACGCACCCCTTCAACGGGCCGGCCATCCGTTGGGCGGATAATATGGTGATAACGCTTGCCATCCTCGATGAAGAAGCGCTCGTAGTCACCGGAGGTAGAGATTGCCTCATCATCCAGCGGGATACGGGTAAAAATGCCGTCCCGCTGGTTCGGGTCACGAACACCCACGATCCATGGCTTGCCCCGGCGATCGCCCAGGATTCGCGTATCGCCCCCGGCCGTGGCCAGGGCGTGCTCAACCCCGGCCTCACGCAACAAGCGAATAACCCGTTCAACCGAGTAACCCTTGGCGATCCCGCCCAGGTTTATTCTTACACCCGGGGTCTTGAAACTAACGGTTTGCGCCGCCTCGTCCAGGATCACGTGGTGATAATCAATATTCTCCAGCTGAGCCGCGATCTGGTTCTCGTCCGGATGTTTACCCGCACGAAAATCGTACAACTGGCCGACGCTGTCGTAACTGATGTCAAAGGCGCCGTCGGTGGCGACGGAAATTTCCATGGCGATCTTAAGTAGCCCGAACAGTTCGGCGGTCACTTTCTGGGGCTGGGCGTAGGCGCTGGCATTCACCCGGCTCATCTCCGAGGTATCCATGTAGGTACTCATCAATGCCTCGATGCGATCCAACTCGGCCATCGCCTGGGCGATCAACTCTTCAGCCACTGCCCGGTCATCGGACCACAGTTGCACCTCTACCCGGGTGCCCATCTTTTCCTGCTCGTCGGAAAACCACTCGGCCTGGGCAAGGTCCCAACGCAGCAGCAAGAGCACTACCGATAAAGACAGGATGGTGAATGATTTTCTCAACGCGTAAGGCCCTCAAGGTCCGACATCAGTTTGTCTGACCGCCAGTGTATGCCAGATAGGAGTCGTGTCAGAACCAGAACGACACGAACACATTTATGACGCCCGCATTAAAGTCGTAGAAACTCTCGGTTCCAGCGGGGCCGCCTTCCAGCACATTGCGGAAGTCGTCATAGCTAAACAAGATGTGGTTGTAACCGAAATTAAGCGTTCCACGCTCCAGGAATTTCCACTTGTCCACGGCGAAGTCGTAGGTCACGTCGAACCTGATGCTGTGGTCATTAAAGGTGCTGATCTCCTTATCGCGTCCCAGGAAGTTCTGGGCATCCACGTAAGGGAACATATCGCTATAAAAGTCTGCAGAGCTCTGAGTGTAATAGCGGTAACTGGCATCGAATATCCATTTTTTGTTGTGGATATAGGTATAGCCGGCCTTGGTATTCCAGGCATCAATACCCCAGGTGTCGCTATAAACCCGGGCGCTGCCATAGACCACAGAACCCTCGCCGAGGAAATATCTGCCGCCCAGGGAGACCGCGCCGCTGGTCCGGGTCTCGGGATAAATCTCCGATTGCCACAAGTATCCTTGTGCACCCGGCGCTTCGTAACGCACCTGGCGGTAGGGGTTGTTCAAGTAACCCTGGTCAGTAATCCCCTCAAAGTCCATGTTCATCACGAATTTCTTGGTGATGACCTGGGAGACACCCAGGCGGTACAAGCGTTTCTCGGCCTCACGGGAAAAATCCAGGTCGGTTATCTGACCGACTTGATCCCAACCCCGGGCATATCCCAGGCTGACCACCGTCAGTCCACCGAAGATTTCCTGGCGAACACCAAAACTGGCGGTCTGGGCCTTGAAATCATTTTCGTTACTGTTGGTGAAACCGGCACTGAGTATCGTGTCACCCAGCAGGTAATCTGCTCCCACCGATACCTCGGTCCGCTTTTCCTTGTAGGGGCTGGCGTAACTGAGCACATCAATCGACGCGCTGCTGATCGAATCCACGTAATAGTTAGCGGTTAAGGACAAGTCCTTGGTGACTTTCTTTCGCACCAGCAACGATGGCCCGGTCACTGTCACGCCACCACCGTCATAGGAGTGAACCATGATATCGGCCCGATCCTCGGGCAATACCTGGGCCATGCAAGGCTGGATCACCAACAGGCAAGCCAGGGGGGCCAAAAGCCAGCTAACTGAAATCCGGCGCAGCATGTTCAATTACACCCGCAGCCGGCGCCGGCGCTGCCAGAAGCGCCCCGGGCACCTTCACGAGCCTCGTAAACATGGTTCATGTAAGACTCGCAAACCGGGTTGCGATCAAACTTCATCTCTTCGGTAGCCAGGTTCGCGCGCTCATAAGGCTTTACCCACGGCTCGACACTTGAGCACGCAGCAACCTGGAGCAGCGCGGCTATTAAGAGCAGTCGAATTAATCTGTGCATAGCCAAACCTATTCCCTGATCAGGGTTCGCACCTGATCCTGATAGTCATTCTCGTAACCATCCTTGTAGCCATGATGGATAAAGCGAACATTGCCCTCTCGATCAACAATGATCGTGGTGGGCATCGCGATAACGTCATAGGACTTACTGACGGTATTCTCACGGTCGTAGAGTATGGGGAAGGTTACCGGTGTATCCCGCAGGAACCCGTCGGCCAACGATGAGTCCTCTTCAACGTTAATTCCCAACATAGTGAAACCCAACGGTTCGTAGCGCTGATGCAGCGCTTCCAGCAAGGGCATTTCCTTTCGGCAGGGACCACACCAGCTGGCCCAGAAATTAATCAATACAACCTGTCCCTTGTAATCGTCCAGGGAGATCATCGTGCCGGAACTATCAGGCAGGGAGAATGGCGTTGCCGGTTTGTCCGTGTTTCCGGCGACAGCTGGCAACGACAGAAGCATCGCCAGGATAAGCGCCAGAAAACTACTAAATTTATTTCTTGCTATCACTCGCCTGCATCCCTCAGAAGAAATAACTGATATTTAAAGTGCCTTGAAGATTATGCGTCGTCTTGTTTTCACCAGTGATGTCGATATCAAACATGTAGTCGCGAACCTCAAGGCTGATGGCGACGTAGTCTGTCGGCAACACCTTCACACCAAAGCCAACATTGATGGTGAAGTGATTGTCCTCGGCGAAATTCGTACTGCCCAGTCCACCAACAAGGTAGACAACACTGTTCATCGCCCGCTTGGAGCCGACAAAGACTTCACCGGGGAACAGGTTGTAGCCCAGGGACAGGTCGTAATAGGTCAGGTCACGATTACTTAACAGCTCAGCGCCACCACCGAGTTTCTCAAAGCTGGAGGTACCCACCTTGGTGGCCCCAAAGCTGGCCTCGGCAAAAAATGACTCACTGATGTGATAACCCAGTCGTGCCCCGTAGACACCGCCGGACTCAAAGTCCTCGACGCTCATCAGGCCGAAGAACGCGGTAACCTCGAAGTCCTCGGTATCAATCGCCGCGACATCAATATCCCGGCGCTCAACCGCAGGGTCGATCACCTCGGGAGCGGCTTCCGAATCCTGGGCCCACGCATTGCTGGCTCCCAGGCTCAGGAAGGTAGCCGTAACGGCGGTAGTCAGAAAAATACTGCGAATCCTGCTTTCCATTCTTCAACATCCTCGTTTTCATTCCGGCTACTGAGAACCACATAACTCTTGTATTCGAGACGCACGATGAACCTGCGCGACAGGTAGGAACTGATACCCACGCCAACTATCGCGGTCTGGTCATCGCGATCCTGGGTCTGGGCCAGGGCGGCTTTAGGCTCGATATGAATCATGCCAGTACCCAGGGAGAAAAAAGGTGACGCACGCCACTCCGGGACAAATGTATGCACAATATTTGCACTAACAGCCCAGCCGTCGGAGAAATTACCCAGGATCTGGGAGGCGTTCACTTCTACTGCCAGGTGTCGGGAAAAGCGATACGAGCCGTACCCGGCGTAGGTGGTTGCTCCACCAAAGTCACCGGCCAGCACGCCCCACTCCCAGGTGCGTTCATCAAACGCGTCTCTGCCTGCCGAGGGGAACTCGGTGGCTTTGCCCGAGGGCTGCAAGGTCAGCTCCATTTGCGTGCGGTTGGCCCAGCCTTCGTGCCCGGCAGGGCTTCGAACCTTGAACCAGTCGGTACGACGTTTCAGGATGCCAACCTCCTCACCTCGCTCGATGATCTGGGTAATGGGATATCCGGTACCCGGACCGGTATGCAATTCGATGTAGGGATCGGCCACCACCACAAACTGCACATCATCTTCTGCCCCGGCACTTGCCGAGAGCAGGAAAAATCCAATAACCAGCCAGAGTCCACGCATCTTTAATTCACCGGTGCGTCAAAGGGGTTGTTGTAATACTGGCCACCAAGATCCAGCCACTCTGATATCAATCGCAATTCCGCCGGGCTCAACCAGTCCGGATGAGCACCCGTATTACTGAAGCGAGCAAAGAATGCGGGGCGACTGTTTGCACCGGCCGCCGACAGGGGTGATCCAATCCCCACAGGCTCCAGGATCGGATCGCCATTAATGTCCACGGCGCCCTGGTCAGTCAGCACGTCCTGAACAGCCCCGTCGCGAATCTCTTCCAGGAAATCCCCAAACAACAACTCCCGGTAGGATACGTAATGCAGGGGCTGGGCCGCGGAAGCCGTTGCAGTCAACTCCAGTTGACCACGCGCAGCAGGGTCAATCAGCTCGTTCATGGAATCCCGTAGTGCATGGCAGTCCGTACAACGATGATTATCGGTCTCCAGCATCGTAACCGGGTCGATCACCGGGCGGGAGGCATCCCACAGCGGTTGAATGTGGTCTTCATAGTTAATCAGCACCCGACACTGGGGCGTCCAGGGGAAACAGTTAAAAATTTCCGGTGGGGGCGTCAGTAGCAAATCTGCGTAACCCACACTGAACGGTGCATCCACCGGTCGGCCAGCGTCCGTGGGATAGGTCCATACGTCCGAGTAAACCAGGTCAACATTCGGATCCAGGGCGGCAGGATCGGCATTGGCTCGCGCTTCGGCCATGGTCTCGCCCATATTGATGGTCGGATAGGCAAGCGGGTCAGTATTGGGGAACGGAACGCCGTTACCCGTGGCGCCGGCGTAAACAGACACAAATGCATCACTTCGGCCATGGGACTCACCCACGGCATTGGCATGGCATCCGTTACAGGCCAGGGTTTCACCGGGTCTGACCTGCAGCCAGTTCGAATGGCGGGCGCCAATGCGGCGACCAGACTTATCCAACACGTCAAAAGTCATGGGCACATCGGCAGGTATCTTGATCATCACCGAGCCATCCGGCTCCACCGGGGCGTAGCCTACGATCTCACGCATTCCAAATTGAGCGGAAACGCCAAACGCCGAGTTATCAAAGTCCAGGGTGATGTCATCAGGAATCCCAACGGCCTTGTATAACCGCAGGAAGCGCGCGGGTCGCTCATCTGCCAGGGTGAGTGCGGGATCGGCTACCGAACTGATATCGGGCACCGCGGTGTCCACCCCATTCATGTCGTAGACACTGCGAATCTTCAGGATGCCTGCGTCGTCATTGATCAGGGTGGGATCAAAATTTCCGGAAAACGCGCCATCCATAATGGCTACCGGACGCGTGCGTGGCTGGGCCACCGCAACATCCGTGTACAAGAGCCCGGGCTCAGCAACCACCACCGGCAACTGGGTGTCGTCGCTGAGATCGTAAATCCAGATGCCATAAGCCGGCTGGGCTTCCACCGCCAGCGGATCCTGGAGATTTTCATCAGTACAGGGCAGCAGCGGAAATTCAGTGTCCGGCGCGGCCTGGGGATCAATAAGCTGCAACTGACAAAGGCTCCAGCTCACAAATACACGATTGGTTCCATCCCATAGGGGC
>Ga0102853_1000203_pt1 | contig 10733 bp, 11 predicted proteins | sample Colrivmeta1370B3_FD_78181 | JGI IMG/M metagenome (GOLD analysis project Ga0102853, IMG submission 78181) | Estuarine microbial communities from the Columbia River estuary - metaG 1370B-3 | ecosystem: Environmental > Aquatic > Marine > Intertidal zone > Estuary | place: USA: Columbia River... | reverse complement strand
CATAAAGAGATTCAAGATAATCAGCATGGCCTGCTGATATGTGAGAACTTTTCCAAAGCTCTTCCATTGATTGGTTCATTGTCTAAAAAATTTTTCTAATTAGTTCCATCGGATGTAATTATATTCTTCTTAGACTTTAAAAGCATTGATTTTATCTCACCAATTGCTTTATTAGGGTTTAAACCCTTAGGACAAACACTTACACAATTCATGATTCCATGACACCTGTAAACACTGAATGGATCAGATAATGCATCCAGCCTTTCAACGGTTTCAAGATCTCTTGAATCAGCTATAAACCTATATGCCTGAAGAAGAGCTGCTGGCCCTACAAATTTATCAGGGTTCCACCAAAATGATGGGCAACTTGTAGAGCAACAAGCGCAAAGAATGCATTCATATAAGCCATCTAACTTATCTCTATCCTCAGGAGACTGTAATCTTTCTTGTTCAGGAGCTGTGGTATTATTTTGTAAAAAAGGCTTTATCTTTTCATATTGAGCATAAAATTCCGTCATATCTACAACAAGATCTCGAATAACAGGAAGACCTGGAAGAGGCCTTAATTCAATTTTATTCTTTTTCATAACAGATGAAATAGGCGTTATACATGCCAAGCCATTCTTACCATTTATATTCATTCCATCAGAACCACAAACACCTTCTCTACAAGACCTTCTATAAGAGATTGACTCATCTTCTTCTTTTAACAAATGAAGTAAGTCGAGAACCATGATGTCTCTTGCAGGTTTTTCTATCTTATATTTTTTCATATACGGAAATTCATCCTGCTCAGGATTGTATCTGTACATGCTTACTTCTAGTTGATTGGTTAACATTAATAAGTTCTCACTATTGGTGGAAATGCATCTACTTTTGTTGGCGCAAAGTTGACTTCTCTTTTTGAAACTTTTTTGTTAATTGGGTCGTAGAAAGAATGACATAACCAATTTTCATCATCTCTGTCAGGGAAATCATCTCTAGCATGGGCTCCCCTGCTTTCATTTCTTTCAAAAGCTGATATAGCAGTAGCCTCAGCAACCTCAAATAAATTTTGTAGTTCAATTGCTTCGACTCTGCTTGTATTAAAAGCAGAACTTTTATCTTTAAGATGTAAGTTATCAACCTTATGTCTTATTTCTGCTAATTCGTTTAAGCCTTTTTCCATAAAGTCGCCTCTTCTGAAGACTCCAAAATAATTTTGCATGCATTCTTGTAACTCTCTTTTTACTGAAGCAGTCTCATATCCACTCGTGGACTCATTTAATTTATTTAGGCGTTCTAATGAGGCATCTATGTCACCCTTAGAAGATGACTCTACTCCACCACCAGATTTCAGTTCTTCTTGAATATGCATTCCAGTAGCTCTTCCAAAAACTACTAAATCAAGCAAAGAGTTACCACCAAGTCTATTTGCACCATGAACAGAAACACAGGCCGCCTCACCAGCAGCAAACAAGCCAGAAATAATTGAATCATTACCGTTAGTTCTTCTAAAAGCTTGACCATTAACATTCGTTGGAGTTCCGCCCATCATATAATGACATGTTGGAACGACTGGAATTGGTTCATATATTGGATCTACGTGGGCAAAGGTTCTTGAAAGCTCACATATTCCAGGTAATTTTGAATTAAGAACATCTGCGCCTAGGTGATCTAATTTCAGAAATATATGATCTGCATTTTCACCACAACCCCTTCCTTCTAAAATCTCAAGCACCATAGATCTTGCAACTACATCTCTTCCAGCTAGGTCCTTAACATTAGGAGCATACCTTTCCATAAATCTCTCGCCATCTTTATTTATAAGATAGCCGCCTTCACCTCTACAGCCTTCTGTTACTAGTGAGCCCGCTCCATAAATTCCTGTTGGGTGAAACTGCCACATTTCCATATCTTGTGCTGGAAAACCAGCCCTAAGAGCCATTGCCAATCCATCACCTGTGTTGATTAATGCATTTGTGGTAGAAGCATAAATTCTTCCTGCGCCACCAGTGGCCATTACAGTGGCCTGTGCTTTTAGGTAAGCAACCTCTCCAGATTCAATAGAAAAGGCTATAACACCTGTTACCTCTTCCTTACTGTTTTTAACTATATCTACAGCAAACCACTCATTTAGGAAGTTTGTTCCTTCCTTAACATTATTTTGATAAAGGGTATGAAGAAGAGCATGGCCAGTTCTATCTGCTGCAGCACACGTTCTTGCTGCTTGACCACCCTTACCAAAATCTTTAGATTGTCCACCAAATGGTCTTTGATAAATTCTTCCGTTTTCAAATCTTGAAAATGGGAGTCCCATATGCTCTAACTCAAATACTGCCTTAGGGCCTTCCGAGCATAAATATTCAATTGCATCTTGGTCGCCTATAAAATCAGCACCCTTAACAGTATCATACATATGCCACCTCCAATCATCGTCTGGATCAGCACTTGCAATGGCGCATGTAATTCCGCCTTGTGCAGAAACAGTATGAGATCTTGTTGGGAAAACCTTTGAAACGACAGCAGTTTTAAGTCCAGATTTAGCTAATTCTAGTGACGCTCTCATCCCAGAGCCTCCACCACCAACAATAAGAGCATCAAATTCTATTGTTTTTATATTGTCAGTTAAAATACTGTTACTCATTTAAGACCTTTATTATTAAATTTTATAATTAGTTATATGAATCATTTATATCTTCCATATTATATATAAGATTGATCCCAAATAAAGCAATCCACATAAGATAAATAAAAGTTGATAAAGAAATTGAATTGATTCTGCTTTTTTAGAAAGAGCAGGACTTAGGAAACCAAGTGTTCTTTTTGTTAGATAATCTGTTCCAACTGTCCATAGTCCAATAAATGCATGAGATATTATAAGAATTGAAATTAATGAAGTAATTGCTTTCATTTCAATTGATGCAATAAAAGAAACCCAGTCATAATATGAACCTGAAGCTCCAACCAAATAAAAAACAATATATAAAAAATATGCGAGTATGGCTAAAGAGCTATATCTTTGTACAAACCAAATAATTGAGCCTTTCATAAATAAATATGTCCAAAAAATCCAATAGTCGATACAAGCCATAGGCAAAGAACAAAAATTGATGAGTAATAAGAGCCTTTAAGTGATTCGCCTAAGTGGAAGAAATCCATAAAAAGATGCCTAACGCCTGTAAGAATGTGATACCAGAAAACAGAAAAGCTAAAGAAAACAAAAACTGTAAAGAAAGTTAAAGACTGTAATGATTCATACATTAATTCATAGGATCCTTTATTTAATGTTGATATAAATAAAAGGTATACGAAAAGAGGTAAGGAGATAAAAAAAATATACATACCGGAAAGTCTATGGGTAATAGAAGAGAAGGCTGACATTGGTAGCTTTATTTTTCTTAGGTCAATGTATACAGGTCTTTGATTCATAATGAAAAGCTATAATGATTTAATTTTAAAAGTGTAACCAAGATTATACAGGAGAATTCTTTCACAGATTATCAAAAAAATTATATTACTTTTTATTTTTTTTAATATGTTTAATTAATCTCTGTCTCTTTTTTACTTGTCTATCAGTTAGTTTATTTACTTTTGATTCGTATGGGTTTTCTGATTTTCTAAAAATCAATCTTAATTGAATACTTTTAAGCTCAAGAGTGGATCTAAAAGAATTTTCAAGATATTTTTTATAGTTTGATGGAATTTTTTTGTCTTGATTTGAATGAATAACAAGAGTTGTTGGGTTTATGCCTGCAAAATGAACATGCTTAAGCTTTAAAAGTCTTCCATTTACAGATGGTGGCGCGCTTTGCTCAACAAATTTATTCATCATTTGGTTTAATGATGAGGTCGTATGTTTTTGCTGTGCCTTATCTATAAGGCCATTAGCCACCCTAAATAACCTCTTGAAGCCAAGGCCTTTGATGCCTGATATTTCTAATTTTATAAAGTCATTAACAAAATTTGATTGAGCCCTTTTAGTCTCATAAATATCATCCTTTTGTTTTTTTGTAAGTAAATCAATTTTATTAAATGCTATCAGGACTGGCTTACCCATCTCACATATCATATTAATAATTTTGAGATCTTGATCAACAATACCCTCTTGCGCATCACATATGAAAATAACAACGTCGCATTCCTCTACTGAGTGCATTGCTCTAACATAAGAAAAATATTCAATTTTATGACTGTTTCTATAGCCTTTTCTGATACCTGCTGTGTCAATAAAAATAAAATCTTGGTCATCGACTGTGAAAGGAATACTTATAGCGTCTATTGTTGTTCCTGCTATCTCAGAAACTATTAACCTATCTTCTTTTATAAACTTATTTATAAATGTAGATTTTCCTGCATTAGGCCTACCTAGAACAGCTATTTTTTTTCCTTCTGGTGATTCATATTTTTCTTTTGGAAGTGAATCTTTTATATATGTACGAAGGTCAATTATATTTCTTGAGTGCTCTGCACTAATCTCAAAGAACTCATTAATGCCCTTCTTATTTAAATCAACTTTAAGAAGAGAGTCTGAATTTTTATCGATTTTATTAAGAACAGTAATAAAATTTTTATTAAGCTTTCTTAATCTTGTAAGAATATCTAGATCTTCTTTATTTAAGTTTTCAGAACCATCGAGAAGAAAGATAATAAGGCTTGATTCCTCTGCAGCAATCCAGGCTTGCTCAGCTATGTCTTCTTTAAGAATAGACTCGTCCTGAGCTATTCCTCCAGTATCAATAATTAATGTTTTTTGATCACCAAATGTTATGTAGCCATAGTTCCTATCTTTGGTTAACCCAGAGTAATTTGAAACTATAGCTTTGCGTGACTTAGTTAGTTTATTAAATAAGGTTGATTTGCCAACATTTGGTCGACCTATAATTGCAATTGAAGTAAACATGTATAAATTTCATATTTATATACTTATCGAATATAAACTGAATCCTTGGTCTATTGCATAAAAATTATTACTTCTGCTTATTAAGCTCATTATGGGTTTTTTAGAAATTTTCTTTCTACTTATCGTCTTGCCACTCAAAGGATCGATTATGTGAAGATATCCTTCAAGATCTCCAACTATCAAATATCCATTAAAGCTAACAGGATTAGAGAGTAGCCTATTGGAGTACTCATCTGTGCTCCATGATTCCTCAAAGCTTTTCATTGAAAATGACTTTATTAGAGAATCAGACTCAACAACACCCATTATCCCTCTCAATACAACGGGTGAATAAAAGGATGATACTTCTGATGTCCATACAGATCTTTTTTGAGCAATATCAAAAATATTAAGATTCCCTTGGTAATTAGTAGCAAAAACAAGACCTGAGTCTATTACAGGGCTTGAGTCAGCATCGATTATATTTTCAAGCTCAGAGGCTCCGCTAACATAGGAGATTGCTCCATCCCAGACAGGAAAACCTGAGTCAATTTGAAAAACACCCAGCCTACCATTATCAAAAGTTGCATAGATTTGATTCTCAAAAATAACAGGACTGCTACTTCCTCTTATTGTTAATGTTGGAAGTTTAGATCTATATGACCATTTAATTTCACCATCATTTTTATCAAGTGCCATTAAATCACCCGATCCAGTTTTAACTATAATAAATTTTGCATCGATTGCTGCAGGGGCTAAAACTTCTCCCTTTACATTAGTCGTCCATATTTTCGATCCGTCTTTTTGATCAAAGGCGATTACATTACCATCAACATCCGAAGCAACTAAAACACCAAAACCAGCAGCGGTACCAGATGAAAGGAAATTAGTTTCAATTTCCCAGTTTATATTTCCAGATTTTATATCTATAGATTTAATGCTTCCAGTATTGTCTGAGGCAAATATACTATCTCCACTGAATGCTGGTATAAAGTTTCCAAGAGTATTTTCACCATTAAACTTCATACTCCAGTCAACTGAAGTATTTAGCTTGTTAGTAACTGAAACCAGTGGTCTTGGCTCATCCAAATCTATATCACCATTTCCCCAAAACTTTAAAGACTCCATGGAAGAGCATGATGAAAGAAGAATTACAGACAATATTGAAATATACTGTTTTTGATTTTTAAAAAAGTATTTTTTTAAGTAGTTCATTTTAGATTTGCTATTTTTATTGCAACAATAGATTTTGATGTTTCGTCACTATACAACTCTTCAGCTTTTACATATTGATCTTTGGCAAGCAAACTTTGATCTTTTTTTGCAAGTATGTCCCCAGTGAGCTCATGAATAAATGCATTAGATGTAGATGAAGAATATTTCTCCAATAACAAAAGTGCTTTATCAAGCTCATTCTCAGAAGCTAATAATCTTGCAGAATTTACTCTAGCAAGCTTGTTATAAATTTTATTTCCTCCGTAACCATCAGTAAGCTCAACAAGTAAAGTAAATTTCTCTAAAGCTTCTATTGTCTTTCCCTCTGAAGCTTCTTTAGTAGCTGAATCAAGCAATGCAATTTTTGCATAGCCTGTCTTGCTGAAACTGGTCATTAGGTTATCAAAAGACTTTTCTGCGTTAGCTTCATCACCCTCTGATAAAAAATCTGACCATTCGTTAAAAACTATTGCAGCTTTTTCATCATTAATTTTTGAGATAGTTTTAAGTGAAAAACTTATACCAAATGCAACAATAAAGGCCATAACACTAACAATTAGTATTGTTCTATATTTGTTAAAAAAGGTCTGCATTGCTGAAAACCTATTATCGTTATCGTATATTTCGTTCATAATTCTTCCTGAAATTATAATGATGTATAAAAACTAAATAATTCTTCAATTGAGACAGTTTCCTGGTCTTTAAGTTCATCATTTAAAAACTTAATAACAGCAGTTCCGTCCCTCAACTCTTCTTCTCCGATAATAATTGCATATTCAGAATTATTTTTATTTGCTTTTCTGAGTTTGGATTTAAGACTTCCATCAGATAGCTGTAAATCTAAAATAATATTACTATTCAGAGACCTAAGTTGGTGGGCTATTTTATATGGTTTTGACTCTAAATTGCTAGTTAGGGTTAGAAATGAAACAACTTTATTTGAGGTTGTAATGTCCTTTATTAAGCTTGCAAACCTCTCTACCCCAATTGCCATCCCAATTGATGGAAGATTTTTACCACCCAGCTTTAATGAAAGATGGTCATATCTGCCCCCACCTAAAAAAGAATCTTGAGCGCCAAGCTCAGATGATATTGCCTCAAACACAAATCCAGAATAATAATCTAGACCTCTGACAAGAGTATAATCAATCTCTATATTGCATATATCTTGATATTCATTTTGAATATTTTCTAAAAGAGATAATGCTGAAGGTTTAATAAACTCTCTTATAGATGGAGCGTTTTTAAGAATTGATTGAGTTTCTTTATTTTTTGAATCAAGCACCCTTAAAGGATTTTTAGTAAGTCTTGTTAAGTCTTTTTCATCAAGGCTATCTTTAAATGGCTCGAGATATTCTATTAATGCATCACAAAATAATTTTTTACTTTCCTTATCGCCCAAATGATTAATTTTAATTGAACAATTTTTAAGTTTAAATTCTTCAATAATGGAGCAAACCATTGATATTATTTCATACTCGGGCGCTCCCTCTTCATAACCAAGTATTTCAACTCCTGCTTGATAAAACTGTCTATATCTTCCTTTTTGCGGTCTTTCATATCTCCACATTGGGCCGAGATACCATAACTTATGATTAGTTTGATCAAGTTTTTTTTCTATTATTGCTCTTATAGCACTTGCAGTACCTTCTGGTCTCAAGGCGATGTTCTTTTCATTTCTATCATTAAAAGAGTAGATTTCTTTGTTAACAATGTCCGAAGCATCTCCAGCAGAACGAATAAATAGATTGGTGTCTTCTAAGGCTGGTGTTCTTATTTCACTATATTTATAGTTGGTAAAAACTTTTTTTATTCTTTTTTCTGTTTCGAATATTTTTACAGAAATATTTTCTATATCACCATCATCATAATGATCTAACATACCAGTTAATGAGTGAATTTTATCCATTTCAGCTCCTTGCAATTATCTCAACAGAGTCTCTTAAAGAAATTTTTGTCCTTACTTTATCCTCGATTTCTTTAACAATGTCTGCGCTATTAATTTTTTTATCAGGTGCTCCATCGACATATAATAAGTTTTGAGGGCTTGCTCCTGTTAGACCAATTTCTGCTGCTTTACTTTCTCCGGGACCATTAACATAACAACCTATCACAGCGACCTCGATATCTTCAGTGATATCTTCAAGGCGCTCTTCTAACTCGTTGACTACTTCGATTACATTAAAATTTTGACGTGAACAGCTTGGACATGCAATTATCTTTACACCCCTACTTCGAATATTTAAACTTCTTAAAATATCCCAACCTATTTTTATTTCATCCACCGGATCAGATGCGAGTGAAATTCTTATAGTATCTCCAATACCCTCAGAAAGGAGCATTCCGATACCAATTGATGACTTTACAGTTCCTGCTCTATAGCTTCCAGCTTCAGTAATACCTAAATGAAGGGGTTGATCGATTAACTTAGATATTTTTCTATAAGCCTCTACAGTCATTTCAATATTAGATGCTTTAAGACTCATTTTATAGTTATCAAAATTAAACTTGTCCAAGATATCTACATGCCTTAGAGCTGATTCAACTAATGCATCTGCATTCGGTTCTCCATATTTTTTTTGAAGATCTTTCTCAAGAGAACCCGCATTGACACCCACTCTTATTGGTACATTATTATATTTAGCAGCATTAATTACTTCAGCGATTCTATCTTCTTTTCCAATATTTCCAGGGTTGATTCTTAGGCAGTCTGCAGTATCTGCAACCTCAAGAGCAATTTTATAGTCAAAGTGGATGTCTGCAACCAAAGGAATATCTACAGATTTTCTAATTTCTTTAAATGCAGCCGCTTCATCGAAACCTGGTACAGATACTCTTACAATGTCTGCTCCAGCAGCTTGTAAGTCATTAATTTGATTAATGGTAGAGATAACATCACATGTATTTGTATTAGTCATTGACTGGACACTAATTGGATTATTATTTCCAACAAGCACTCCACCAACATCAACAAGTTTGGTGTTTTTTCTGGTTATCCAATTACTCATCATTAAAAATAATAGTGTTTACATTAAGTCTATTAGCATTGGTAATAAAATCAATCTTAATACCGTTATATGTTCCTGTTACTGCATCGACATTCCCAACAACAACTTTGTAGGGCTTTTGCATAATTTTGTTATAAATATCACCTTCATTGAATAACTGACTTACTAACAGAATGTCTTTTGAGTATATTTCCACCCAACATTCTTTTGTAAATAATAATTGAAGATTATTTGCAGGCACAACAGGTTCAATAGTTAAATTCGTACTAGCCTCTATATCTTCTGACATGTTATTTTTATTAACAATTTCTGTTAATTCATAGAGTTATTCTTCTTTAATATTCTGCTCTATCTTTTGGGTGCTATCTTTTACTGAAAAAGAATTTAATAAAATAGAAATTGTTAAAATTGATACCACTAAACCAAATACAATAATAAATTTTTTGAAAGATCTATTAAAAACAGCCACTGATTTTTTAACGATTTGATCTTTTCTATTTTCTTGAACATATATTGATGGGAACTCACATTGAATGTTTAAAAAATTTTGATACTTAATAAAGTAAGCTTTAGCAAAACCTTCACTTGGAAAATCGGTATAGTCGCCGGACTCTATCGCTTTTATAAACTTAGTATTTATTAAAGTTTTATCTGAAACCTCATCGATTGTTAATTTTTGATCCAATCTTGCGTCACTGAAAATTATTCCAGTTTTGGCTGAATTTGCAGATTTTAAATTATCACTCATGATATTGATTGATGCTTGATTAGTTTTTTACCTTTAACTGATTTAGTTAATTTTCCAACAAGCTGACCACAGGCTCCATCTATTGCATCACCTCTTGTGACTCTCAATGTAGTAATAAAGCCTTTTTTCATAAGAATATTTTTAAACTGGTTTATATTGTCTTTATTTGATCTCTTGTAGTTAGATCCATCAAATGGATTAAAGGGAATTAAATTAATTTTACATGAGATATTTGAAAGGAGCTTAGTTAATTGTCTAGCTAATTCTGGAGAATCATTCACACCATCAATAAGAATATATTCTATAGTTACGCTTCTTTTCCCTTCATAAAAAGATAAATAATTCTTGCATGAATTTATTAACATTTTTATTGGGTATTTTTTATTAATAGGTACGATTTCATCTCGAAGGGAATCAATTGGTGCATGAAGAGAGATTGCTAAAGAAACATCTATAGAACTTGTAAGTTGGTCAATTTGCGGAGTTATGCCAGATGTGCTGATGGTAATTCTTTTTCGAGAAAGCCCATAGGCTAATTGATCTTTCATTATCTTTGCTGACTCAACAACTGGAGTAAAGTTTAGTAACGGTTCCCCCATTCCCATAAATACAACATTTGTAATATTGGAGTCATTGGAATCATAGAAGTTTGCTAGCCAAACTTGGCCAATTATTTCTGCAGCCGTGAGGTTTTTTTCAAAACCTTGAGCGCCTGTTGCACAAAAAGTACATTGGAGTGCGCATCCGGCCTGAGAAGAGATGCATAGAGTCATTCTTTTTTTTTCAGGGATTCTAACCATTTCAACCATCGAACCTGAATCTAACTTTATTAAGTATTTTTTAGTTCCATCTGGGGAAACATGGACTTCATCAACTTGAGGAGGCCTAATAACTGCAATTT
>Ga0102853_1000197_pt1 | contig 10928 bp, 12 predicted proteins | sample Colrivmeta1370B3_FD_78181 | JGI IMG/M metagenome (GOLD analysis project Ga0102853, IMG submission 78181) | Estuarine microbial communities from the Columbia River estuary - metaG 1370B-3 | ecosystem: Environmental > Aquatic > Marine > Intertidal zone > Estuary | place: USA: Columbia River... | reverse complement strand
TTAGAAATAGAATGCCAGAACCTTATCTTGAAGAGATAAATAGAGGAAGCCAAAATAAACCTGAAGACTCAAAAAAAGAATATGTTCAATGGCAAAGAGGACCATTCACGAAAACTAGTATGGATCAAATGAAAGGTTGGGTTGATACTTGTCTAATGCAGGATAATATTTGGTTAGTACTGGTATTTCATGGTGTTGATGGAGTAGGATGGGAACCTAAAACGGAAAAGGAATTAGAAGATTATTTTAAGTATATTAATGATCGTAAAGAGCAAGTATGGACAGCAACATTTGCTGATGTTACAAAGTATATTAGAGAAAGAAAAAACACAAAAATTGAAAGTGAATTAACAGGGAATATTATCAAGATAAATTTATCATCTACTTTGGACCCAAATGTTTATGATGTTCCCATTACTTTAAAAACGTACATACCTAAAAATTGGAAAAACGTTTCAATTAATAAAGATCAAAGTAATTATGAAATTCAGAAAGATGCATTAGGTAATTATGTGACTTATTCAATTTTACCAAGTAAAAAAGAACTTGTTCTAGAACAGAGATAGCTAAATAGCACTGATGAATTTGAGTTTAAGCTATATTTGTAATGTAATTTCATTTTGAAATGATAATTATCACCAATAATTAAAAAGGAACTTCTTAATTTTAATTGTAATAATTTTTTAAAAATTACAAATTCATAACATTTTATTTTAATTAAAATGAATTTAAAAATACGTTTATCCCGTCATTTAATAGGATAATCGTAATATGTATTTGTGATATTAAAAGTTGGCAACCATTAAAAAAAACGCATCCTATGAAAGGAAAAACTAATTTCTCAGATTTTGAGAAAAGCTCATTAAGAGTAATTATCAAAAAATATGAAAACTCAACTTCTCAATCTGAGAGAAAATCATTGAGAGTTAAAATGCGAAATATTGGATTTTATATGTCAAACTATGGTATTTCAAACATAACTTCAAGTGATTTTAATAAGCTTTTTTCAAAAAATACGAGTATTAAAAATTTAACACCAAAAAAAGTAGTTGAAGTAGATAAGCCTAATAACAAGATTTCAGAATTTAAAAAATTCGACCCTTTAATAAATAATCCTTTGAGTATTCCTGATAATAAGGGAAATTATCTAATTCTGTTAAAGGAGAAATCTCAACTACCAAAAACTAAAATTGAATTTACTTGTAAAACTTTTAAAAGAAAAAAAGTAATTTACACAGGAATATCGAATAAAAGTTTAAGAAATAGAGATTTTAGGCAACATTTTAACGGAACAGCGGGAAATTCAACTTTAAGAAAAAGTATTGGTTCGATGTTTGGCTGGAAAAAAATTCCTAGAGATAAAGTTGATAATGGGAAAACAAAATTCAGTCTTAAAGATGAAACTGAATTAAGTAAATGGATGAAAACCAATTTAGAATTACATTATTTTCAAAATTCCAATCCAGAACAAAACGAACAAATATTAATTGATGAATTTAACCCACCTTTAAACTTATCAAAGAACAAGAATATTATAAATTCCGAATTTAGAAATGAATTGTCTCAATTAAGAAAAATGAAATGAGAATAAATTATAGATTAGAAATTCAATATAACATATTTCCAAAAGAAGGAAAGTCATATCAAAAAATTGATAATTACATTTTCCAATCGGAAAATTCAATTCAGAACAGAAAAGACGCTCTTAATAAATTTGAAAGTTATGAGCACATTTTCAAATTATCTAATGAAACAACAGAACATATAAAGTTATCAATGCTTGAAATAATTGATAAAGAAGAAATAAAAGATTTCACAATTCCAAATATCAATCTTTTTTACTCAACTGAAAATTTCGATAATAGAAATGAAGGTGTTTTATTTTTCGGAAGTTTATTAGAGAGTTTTCAGGAAAGAATGGAAGAACTTGTAGAAGAAAGAGAAATTTACGAAAAGGAAAATATTTTAAATTTTGAAACTGAGATAATTACAGATATTGAAAATAACAAATATATTGTTCTGAAAGATAGTCCTATAAAGCAAATAGATTTTGAGAAAATAAAATAACGGTTGCCAACACCTCATATAATTTATGCTTACATTCGAACTAACATTAACGACAAACATTCAACAAACGATTTGCTACGGCAGAAAAATCTCCGATTTTCCAGTCGCACAAATCTTATAAAAACTCGTTGTAAAACATTTCCCAAATGAAAACTAACCGACCAATATTGAACTTCAATAAAAGAAAAGCAATAATTCTATTTATTGATTATTTCATCTATTCGGTATCTGCTCAAATAATTTACGAATTGCTATGTTTAATTCTTAATAAAGAAAGATTTTACCCTTGGATTTTTAGACTTATCTTTTTCCTGATATACTTTTCTCTATGTGAATTAAAATTTAATAGAACAATTGGAATGTCATTATTCAGAGTTGAATTAGACAACCCGAATGAAAAGAAATTTAGCATTGATTTCATTATCTATTCTGTGACTTCAATATTAGACCGAACAATACTGGTTCCAATATATGCCCTAATTGCCTTTCTTAACTATAAAAGCAAATTTATAAGTGAAAAACTAAGTGGACTAATGTGGAAAGAAATTGAAAAGAATTAAAAAAACGTTTTACAACAACTGGTATATTTTATTGTTTGGTTCTAGCACACTTACGAAAATCCTCACGGATTTTCTAGGTCAGTAATTATTTACTAAATTTATTGCTTAAACAACTCAACAAAACATACCAAAAACCGTTATGCGGTAGCTAAAAAAAACGACCTAGCACGGAATGAATAAAAAGAAAATAACATCAATTTTGATTTTTTTACTTTGTGTGTCAATCCCAATTATGATATTGAGTATTTTTCCTTCAACTATGGGAGATGACCTTTATTGTATGTTGTTTTATTATCCATTATTATTTTTAATTAGTGGATTTAGCGCTTGGGCTTATTACAAGTTTAGGGACAGAGTTAAACTCAACAAGGAAGTATTCGTTTTATTAATTCTTTTGCTTGACTTTGCGATTTTGACTTCATTCTATCCGAAAGGTGAGTATTCACCAATAAATCAATTACGATTAGCAAGGCAAGTATCTAACAACTATAAAAATTTAAAACCTTTTGATATTTTTAAAGCAATAGACAACAGAAATTACCTCCTAATAACAGCACTCTATCACAAATTTAACTTACCTACAGAAATTTATGTTGTAAAATATTGTTTCAATGACACAATTTTAAGTTGTGACACGATGTATAGAGAGTTTGACTATTTCATTATGGATAACAATGTGGTAACTAACAATCCAGATTTTCACTATAATTTAGACCTTAGCAAAGGTTCATTTTCTTTTACTGACACAGTTGAAGAAATTGACTTCAATATAACAGGTAGTTATCCGAATTTTGGAGCAACAGCATATTATAAAGACATAGAAACCTTGAGAGTAATTGTTTTCGAAACCAAACCTAAATTTGAATATGGGTTTACAAACCTTTTTAAATACTACTTAAATATAACTCAATGAATAAAAGAAAGAATCCAACAGGATAACAACGTTTATAAAACATTGTTTATATAGGCTTTAAAAGAGGTTTGTGCGTATTTACAATGACCGCCAAATTTTTAAATTTGGCTTTTAAAATAGAAAAGATGAAAGCAAAACATAAAAATTCGGCTCTGTGTTTATCCGAAAATTTAGCATCTTTGTACACGCTACGTTTCATGCGCAAAACCGTTATAAACTTTTTAAAAAAAACTGTACTTTCCTGAAATAAGTTTACCAAAAATTACACAACATATTTCAGAATAATACATAATTATACTTAAATTTATAGTTGGTTTAAATTTTAAAAAAAACCTCAATTTTATATTTTACAATTATAATTTTAAAAATTAATAGAAATGCATAAAACATTAAAATCAATTCTTAAGGAAATAGAAATTCAACCTTATGAATTAAAAGATGATATATTAGAAAATACCAAGCAATATAAATTTATTTATAGCAAAATTGTTGAAAATTTAGGGGAACCAACGTTTAAAAGAGTATTAGCAATTAGGTTAATTACAGAACAATTATTTAGAGAAGACAATTATGGTTCAGTAGATTTTGATAGGCATAAAGACAAATTAAAAGAAATGCTTGGAGATATTGATGAAGCAGAAATATCCAATTTATTATCTCATTATTTTGGAGTTTCAGATCCAAGAAGATATCAAGTAATTGAAAGTGTTGAATACCTAACATCTAAAAACGAAAAAATTAACGCAAGTTTTATTATTAATGTCTTAGCCAGTTCAATTGTTGATGAAATAAATTATGAAATTTTATTAGTAAAACTAAAACTTCAAAATATAATTTCGATGGATGAATGGTATGAGTTTTATGGGATAAACAAAAATGAGGATTCCGAAGTAGAATACAACAATAATATTGAGAGAATTAATGATATTATCACGGGTGTTTTAAAATAATAAAACAACTTAAATGTTACTTTGTATTTAAGATTAATTCTTTAAAAGGTCACTTTATGCTGACATTAAGCACTCTTTAGTGTTAGCAAAAAGTGATCTTTTTATTTATAGATAATTATTTAAAAAATAAAGTTTTGCAATGAAAATATATTCTTAGGAAATTTAAATTCATAAACTCTACTGTTATTTTTGCACTTTTCAATTGAAAAAAGTTAGCACCTTGTTCACATTTTTCTAAAAAAGTTCGCATTTTCCATTCATTTTCCATTCATTTTCCATTCATTTTCCATTCATTTTTATTTCATTTTTTTTGAGAGTTGTCATTTTTCTTTCATTTTTCTTTCATTTTTCCTTCATTTTTCTTGAAAATCGACTTTTTTGAGTAAACTGGTGTGCTTTTTTTTAAAATCCAAATGTTCCAGTCTTACTTCTTCATTTTTGATGGATAACTTTTAGGATCAATTGCCGTAGTTGTCCAATGATTAAAAAACTGCAACACCTTTTCAGTATCATAACCTTTATCTTCTTCTAAGTACCCACTATTTTGAGTATGAATTCTATTTCCATCTCCATCTAATACAACAAAAACTGGAAATCCAAACCGTTGAGGGTAATCAAGCTTTGCAAGAACATCTTCGTTCCAGTTTTCTTTAGAATAGTTTAAATGATATGTAATGTAATTATTATTTAAAACGCTTTTTAAAGTATCTGTCTCATTTATTTTTTTATTAAAAGCAATGCACCATTTACACCAATTACCACCTATTTGTATTAGTACATTTTTCCCTTCTTGTTTAGCTTTATTAACAGCATCTTCAATATCCGTTTTTGCATCTGCACTATAATTATAGATTTTTGCATCCGCTACTTTTGTTTCTTCAGTGCAGGAAAACAGGCTTAATGCAATTATTGTAACTACTAGAATATTTTTTTTCATTTTAAATAATTTTATTTTGGTTCTAAATTTAGCAAAACTTGTAAAATTAAGTCACTAAAAAGAACTAATTATTAGTGACATCACACAAAATATGATTAAAAAAAATAAATAAACCAATTACTTTCATTCTTATCATTGGATAAATCATAAGGTGGCTACTAAAAAGATGCCATATCGATTAATGTTGCAGGTGGCTTTTTTATATTACCCAACACTTTTAACCTGCGGAAATGTGAAGCAAGTGCACTAAAAACATTGGGTTTTAGGTTATAGGTGAATCCATATTCTTCAGCAGTTGTTTTAATAATTTTGGCAATTGCAGGATAATGCACATGGCATATATTTTGAAAAATATGGTGCTCAATTTGAAAATCTAGTCCGCCGATATACCAACTAAATAGGCCATTTTTTCTTCCAAAATCAGATGTTGTTTTAAGCTGATGTACCAGCCAATCGCTTTTAATTTTGTGTTCTTTATCAGCAAGAACTTGGTTCGTTCCTTCTACCACATGTGCCATTTGAAATACCGTACTCATAATCATCCCTGCCGTTACATGCAAGGCAATAAATCCAATTAATATTTGCCAGAAAGAGAAGGTGGTAAAATATAAAGGTAAACCAATGATACTAGTAAAGTAAATGATTTTAATAGCAATAAGTTTTACTAGTTGAGTTGTAGGATTAACATTTTGTTCTCTAGTGATGCCTTTTCTGTTATAATCCAGCAATACTCCAATTTCACCAAACAATCTTGAAAATGTCATGAGACCATATAGTGGGAAAGCATAGATATGCTGATAGCGATGGTACTTTTTAAGAGGTATATATTCGCACAAGCGAATAATTTCTAAGTTAGAAATATCAGGATCATATTTATAAATATTGGTAAACGTATGATGCTTAATGTTATGTTGTATTTTCCAATTAAAGATATTGCTACCTAATAGGAACATGGTAGATGAAGCGAGATCATTTACCCATTTTTTTGAAGAATAAGCATGATGTACCCCATCGTGCATAATTGACATTCCTACACCAGCTTCCCCAATACCCATGATAACAGCTAAAATTAGCGCTGTCCAGGGCGAAAGTGTCCTTGTGAGCAACATAATAAAAGGCACTAAATAAATACTTAAAATAACAACCGACTTCAAATACATATTAAAGTTACCATAAATAGATTTGTTATTATTTTTGAAATAGGCACGTACGCGTTTTCTCACCTCATAAGCAAACTCTCGTTCTTTATTGTTTTGCCTTACGAACTTAACTCTTTCCATAACAGTAGTTTAAATTATATATAAAATTTACTTAAAAACTACAATACGATGAAATGATTTTGGTCAGTTTAAGTAAAAAAGTTAGCTGTTCTTTGTGTTTACAGCAATGGTTAGGTAAAATGATTAACCCATTTCTTCAAAATAGCCAAACACGATTGAGTACCATAATATTACACATTATTTTTTTTGCAATTTGTTTCTAAAAAAAAGTCAATTAGTAGCATTTAAAACTGTTTATTTTAAATTAAGGCTTAGTTTATTGTGATATATACATTTCCATTATTAGCAATATTAGAAATGAATTAGGTTAAAGTTTTATGCTTCTAAACTTTATGCCTATTTTTAGAAAATGTGACAGATCCCGAAATTTAATATTTTAACAAAAAAAGCACATTATGCACATCATTGACATTTCTATATTTATAATCTATATGCTATCAATGCTTGGTGTTGGGATCTATTTTATGAAACGCAATAAATCTACAGAAGACTATTATGTTGGAGGTAGAGAAATGACTTCATTTCATATAGGATTATCCGTTGTTGCCACAGACGTAGGTGGTGGATTTTCTATAGGATTAGGTGGTTTAGGATTTTTAATTGGTCTTTCAGGAAGTTGGATGCTATTTACAGGTTTAATAGGTGCTTGGATAAGTGCAGTTTTCCTTATTCCTATTGTATATCCTTTGGCAAGAGAACATAATTTTTTGAGTTTTCCCGAAATTCTTAATCATTTTTATAATAAAAAAGTGGCCATTTTAGCTGGTATTATCTCATTGATTGGTTACGTTGGCTTTACAAGTTCTCAAGTATTGGCGGGTGCAAAATTAGCTGCGGCAACTTTTCCATCAATTACTATTATAGATGCAGTCTTATTAATGGGCGTTATAGTAATTGGTTATACCGTTCTAGGTGGGATTAAAGCAGTTATTTTTACAGATACTATTCAATGGATTATTCTTATGGTTGGTCTAATACTAATTGGTATTCCATTAGGCTTCATAAAAGTTGGAGGTTGGGAAGCTATTAGAATTTATTTACCAGGTGACTTTTTAAGTCTAACCAATATTAGTTTTGTCCAATTTATTAACTGGCTTATTACAATTGTTCCTATTTGGTTTGTTGGTATGACCTTGTATCAAAGAATTTATGCTTCAAAAGATGAGAAGACAGCAAAAAAGGCTTGGTTTATAGCTGGCTTGTTTGAATGGCCTATAATGGCATTTATGGGAATTACTTTAGGATTATTGGGAAGAGTTGCCTTTGAACAAGGGATGTTTACTGAAATTGGTTATGCTCCTGGAAGCCCTATAGATGCAGAAATTGGTTTGCCTTTACTCTTAACGCATATTTTTCCGGTTGGGTTGATGGGATTGCTAATGTCATCTTATTTTTCGGCAATAATGTCTACTGCTGATAGTTGTTTGATGGCGGCTTCAGGTAATTTTACAACAGATATTTTAAGGCTTTCAAGAGATAACCCTAAAAGCATTAAGTATTCTCAATTAGCAACATTGGTTATTGGAATACTGGCTATTCTACTAGCAACCAAAATGCAAAATGTACTTGATTTGATGTTATATTCTTATGCATTTATGGTTTCAGGGCTATTTGTTCCTGTTTTGGGTTTTATGTTTTTAAAAAAACCATCTGCAAAAGCAGCAATGTATTCTATGCTTTTTGGAGGAGGAACTACTTTGACCCTTATTTTAACGGAAGTAGCATTGCCTTTTGATTTAGATGCTAATTTCTTTGGTATTACAATTTCAGCAATCCTTTTTATAATTATCCAATCAGTTTCTGGTGCATCAAATAAAAAATAGGCATTAAAGTTTTAGACTAATTCGTTATTTCTGCTGTTTTTTTTCGATTATACGTCAAACAAACGTTAGTTTGACGCATAAATGATTTTTTGTAAATCCATTTTAACTTTAAATACAGTTTCCAAAATCATCTTTTCTACCTCTTTATCTATAAGTTGAGGTCGTTCTTTTTTCCTTGGTTTCTTTTTGCCAGGTTGGTTGATTGGTAGAGTTGTTTCTTGAACTTTTTCATCGCAACTAATTTCAATTTCATTTTCATTCTCGGTTTTCACTTGATTTTTAGATCCAGCTTGACTAAATGTAGAAATTAAACCAGGGAAATATTCTGTCACCAATTTTTCAGATGTAAAATTTGCTTGTTCAAATTGAAGTGAAGCTCCAAAATACTTTTGTATATTATTTAAATGAATACTTAAATACTCATTTTGAAGCTTAAATGCTCCAATAAAAGTAAAATGCAATTCTTCTTCATTGTACTTTTTTAAGTTAGCAAATAACCAGTCCGTAATGAATTGATAAAATTGTAATTGATCAAAGTATTTTTCAATTGTTATTTGAAATTCAATAGGAGTTAAATCCTTATTTAAATCAACTAATTTAAAAATGTTTTTTTCTAGAAGGTTTCGTTTTTTTAGCAATAACTGATTTATTTCTAATGCATCCTTATTATAAATCTGATAAATTCCTTTGTTGATATCAATTAAGGACAATTCATCAAAAAAATAATCTGGTAAATCTTTTATTTGATTTAATATGCCTTCAAAAATTAGTTCACTTGGAATGTAATAAATTATGTTATGAAGTAATCCTTCATTCAATTCACGTAAGAAATTTGTTGTTGATTTTTCCTCCATATTATTTCCCCCTTAAAAGTTCAGAATAATCGGCTGGTAATTCAGCATCAATATCTCTTAAATACTTTTCCAATGCAGTCATAGATGAATGGCCTGTGATTAACATTAATTTGCTTTTAGCTTCAAAAGGAGAGGAGGTTTTACATATTTCTCTGTACAGTTTTGTAATAAATGTGTGTCTAAAACTATATAAGCCATAGTCCATTCCTAATTTGAAATGAGTTTTTACAACACTTTTAAATCGTTTACTAAAATAATCTCTTCTATTTTGATCTGAAGCCTTCCAATGAAGACCAAAACCTTTTGGAGTAAATAAAGGATGAGATTTATCTAAATCTGATAAGTCGGGTAATTCATCTATTAATATATCTGGTATAATCTTCGTTTTTAAGGGGCTATTCTTAGCTTTAAATTGAATGGTTTTATCTTTTAGGTTGATGCTACCAACCGTTAATCTACAGACTTCTATAGGTCTTAAAAAATTATAGGCTATAAATTTGATGAATAATAATAGGATAGGGTCTTTTTGCTCTAAGTATGTAAATATTTCTTCTTCCGTATCCCTGGTGTACGTTTTATTCCTTTCTGGTATAGACTTTAAAACTGGAATTTTTTTAACAACATTTGTATTGATGATTTCATTATCCTCTAAAGTTTGGATCATACTGCTTAAATCTAATCGATAGTTATTTCTATTTCTAGCACTAGATCTTTGAAGGACATCATTTAAAAATTGAACGACAGCACTTTTAGTTAACTGATTGATGTATTTTATTTCAGGATGGTTCTTTTTTAGATAGCGTTGTAAATTTTTTAGTTTACCCGAATATTCTGAATGCGTTCTTTTGGCAACCGTTTTTTTCTTTATAGTCAATGCAAAATCAAAAGCATCTTCTATGGTTTTTTCATTGATATTGGTAGTAACTGGAATAGGAGTAGGAACCGCAACAGGATTTTGAATAACTACAGCTGGTGGATTAATTTTTTCTGGTTCTTTTTCAGGTGTTTTTTGTTCGCTGTTTTTTTGAAATAATTCAGTGTTATCTTCAAAAGGATTGTAGCCTTTTTTCAATAATTCTAAAATCTTTTTTCTGTAAACTGACAAAACGAACAATCGATCTTCTTTTGTTTTATACTGATGAACATCCCCATAAAATGGCGTAACACGTTTCAATTTTCCTGTTTTAGGATTTCTGAAGGAGAAATATACGTACCATCGCTTCTTTAAATCGAAATTGGCAGTATATATTTTGGGGGACGAATAGTTATTTTTCACTCTTAAATCGTATGCAAAATCGTATGCATTTTCGTATTCAAAGGTAATAAATTCATTTAAATTAGGCATAAAAAAAACGGTTTAGAAAGCTAAACCGTTTGTTTTTAAATACTTAATTTTGTAGCGTGATGCAGAATTGAACTGCAGACCTCCGGGTTATGAATCCGACGCTCTAACCAACTGAGCTACCACGCCATTTATTGAGGGTGCAAATATAAAAATAAAAAACTTGATAGAGCAAATTTATTCTTCTATTTTTTTAATAATT
>Ga0102853_1000193_pt1 | contig 10980 bp, 7 predicted proteins | sample Colrivmeta1370B3_FD_78181 | JGI IMG/M metagenome (GOLD analysis project Ga0102853, IMG submission 78181) | Estuarine microbial communities from the Columbia River estuary - metaG 1370B-3 | ecosystem: Environmental > Aquatic > Marine > Intertidal zone > Estuary | place: USA: Columbia River Estuary... | reverse complement strand
TATGAATACCGGCGATCCCACGCGTATGAGCCAGGCTCCCAGGCTTACCCTGGATTGGGTGCGGGAAGTCCAGGATCGGGGCGCCGGAGAAATCGTGCTCAATTGCATGAGTCATGATGGGGTGAGAACCGGCTACGACCTGGAGCAATTAAAAGAGGTCCGTGCTGGGTGTCAGCTCCCATTGGTGGCATCCGGTGGGGCGGGGAGTGAGGAGCATTTTCTCCAGGTGTTTACCGAGGCTCGTGTTGACGGTGCCCTGGCGGCGACGGTGTTTCATTCGGGCAGCATTCGCCTGCCGGATCTGAAACAGTATTTGAAAGCCAATAACGTGCAGGTAAGACAATGAAACCGGGTTGGGAAAAAGGACTGGATTGGAACAAGGGCGAGGGCTTGTTGCCGGCCATCGTGCAGGACGCCCGAACTGGCGAAGTCTTGATGCTGGCGTACATGAACAAAGAGGCCCTGGCCCTGACCCTCAAGGACAGGCTGGTGGTGTTCTACAGTCGTAGTCGCCAGGAGTTGTGGCTCAAGGGCGAGACCTCGGGCAACTTGCTGGAACTGGTGAGCATCGCTCCGGATTGTGATTCAGACACCTTGCTGGTCAGGGTGAATCCCACCGGGCCTGTTTGTCACCTGGGAACGCAGACCTGCTTTGACGGGGAGGGTGATAGCCCGGGCGGGGGTAATTTCCTCTACGGATTGGAGGAGGTGCTCAAGGAAAGGGCCCAGGCGGACCCGAACAGCAGCTACACGGCCAGGTTAATCCAGACCGGGGTAAAGCGAATTGCCCAGAAAGTTGGTGAAGAGGGGGTCGAAGTCGCCCTGGCCGGCGTCTCCGGTGGCGAGGCTGAGTTGCTGGATGAAAGTGCCGACCTGCTTTATCACCTGCTGGTCCTGCTGGTGAGTCGCGGCCTGAGCATTTCCCAGGTCGTGAGCGTACTGCAAAGTCGTCGGAGTACGGCCAACTGACAGAATACCTCCTGTGTCTGCCATCAACCGCCTATTCACGCTAACATGACCACTGTTTTGGGTCCGCAGCTTCGGGTTGACCGGTTTCGGTTGAGCGCTACATGAGTTTTCGTTTGCTTAAATCCACCTCCGTCGTGGGAGGTATGACACTGGTGTCCCGGATCATGGGTCTTGCCCGGGATATGGTGTTTTCGCGCCTGTTCGGAGCGGGCCCGATCATGGATGCCTTTTTCGTGGCGTTCAAAATTCCCAATCTGTTAAGGCGCTTTTTCGCTGAGGGCGCATTCTCCCAGGCCTTTGTCCCGGTTATCGGGGAATACCGCGCCAATCGGGATGAGCAAGAACTGAAGCAGTTGATTGCCGGCGTCTCGGGCACCCTGGGGCTGGTGCTTGTGGTGGTCACGGCGATCGGCGTGGTGGCCGCTCCGGTCATGATCATGGTGTTCGCCCCGGGATTTCATGGTGAAGGCGATCGTTACGACCTTGCCGTGCAGATGCTGCGCTTCACCTTTCCCTACATCCTGTTCATCTCCCTGACCGGTCTTGCCGGTTCCATCCTCAATACCTTTGGTCGCTTTGCCGTGCCCGCGTTCACGCCGGTACTGCTGAATTTGGTGATGATCGCCTCGGCTATCTGGATTGTGCCGCTGTTGCCTGTGCCCGGCCTGGGGCTGGCAGTGGGTGTGTTTCTCGCCGGTGTCGCCCAGTTAGCATTCCAGGTTCCCTTCCTGGCGCGGATGGGACTCCTGGTTCGGCCCCGCTGGCAGCCAAAACTTGAGGGGGTTCGGCGCATAGGCAAGCTCATGCTGCCGGCCATCTTTGGTTCCTCGGTTGCCCAGATTAATATCCTGGTGGATACCGTGATCGCCTCTTTCCTCCAGGCAGGTAGCATTAGCTGGTTGTATTACTCCGATCGTATGATGGAGTTTCCTTTGGGGGTCTTTGGCATAGCCCTGGCCACGGTGATTCTTCCCGGGCTCTCGCGTAATCATGCCCGGGCCGAAAGCCAGAACTTCTCCGCCACCCTGGACTGGGCCCTGCGCCTGACCTTGATGATCGCGGTGCCCGCGGCGGTGGGTCTGTTCGTATTGGCCGGGCCGATCCTGGTGACGGTATTTTTCGGTGGCGCATTCGATGCAAGGGATGTGGCCATGGCGGAGTTGAGCCTGCAGGCCTTTGCCCTGGGGCTAATGGGGTTCTCTCTGGTGAAAGTGCTGGCCCCCGGGTATTTCGCCCGCCAGGACACCCGTACCCCGGTGCGTTTTGGCGTGATCGCCCTGGTGACCAACGCGTCTCTGAACATCATCCTGGTTATCGTGCTGACCCGTTGGGACTATCCGGCACCTCATGCGGGGCTGGCCTTTGCCACCGGTGTGGCGGCCCTGCTGAATGCGTTTTTGCTTTTCCGGGGTTTACGTCGTGCGGATGTACTTCGGCTAGCTCCTGGCTGGGGCCGCTGGTTGCTGATGCTGACCCTTGGCAATGTCGCCATGGTGCTGGTCTTGCAGTATCTGTTGCCATCGTCCGAGATGTGGATGCAATGGCATAGCCTTGAGAGGGTTGCGAACCTGACGATTCTTATTCTGGCGGGTGCGGCCACCTACCTGCTTGCCTTGTGGCTAAGTGGTGTCAGGCCCCGTCATCTGCATATGCATTCATGAGCCGCTGCCCTTATAATTGCTGGTTTTCGAGCGCGTTCTCATGGAATTGATCAGGGGGATCCATAACCTCCGGCCGCGGCACCGCGGCTGTGTTGCCACTATCGGCAACTACGACGGGGTCCACCTGGGGCATCAGGCCGTGCTGGATTCGATTATTGAGGTGGGGACGCAACTGGGGCTGCCGTCTGCGGTAATGGCCTTTGAGCCCACACCCCAGGAATTTTTCGCTGGCCAGAGGGCGCCCGCAAGACTGACCCGTTTTCGGGAAAAATATAATGCCCTGGCCGGAACCGGCGTGGACCGTTTTTTGTGCCTGAGGTTTGATCGCGCTTTTTCTGAACTGTCTCCGGATGCATTTGTGGAGCGCATCCTGGTCCAGGGGCTCGGAGTCCGTCACCTGGTGGCTGGCGACGATTTCCGATATGGCTTCAAGCGCTCGGGGGATTTTACCTCTCTCCAGGCTGCGGGACGCAAGCATGGTTTCAGCGTGCAGGATACGCCCAGTTTTCTTCTTGAGGGAGATCGGGTGAGCAGTTCCCGGATTCGTCATGCGCTTGAGCGGGGCGAGTTGGACCTGGCGACTCGCTTGCTTGGTCGGCCGTACAGTATGTGTGGAAAGGTGGTGCCGGGGGATCGCCTTGGCAGGACCCTGGGTTTCCCGACCGCAAATATCCTGCCAAGCCGGCGGGTTTTGCCCATGACCGGCGTGTTTGCGGTGACGGTGCGAGGGGTGGCTGAGAAGCCCTGGCCAGCGGTGGCCAACCTGGGCACCCGTCCGACAGTTAATGGCAAGAGAGCCTTGCTGGAGGCGCATTTGTTTGATTTCGAAGGTGACATCTATGGTCGTCATCTGGAGGTGGAGTTCGTCGCGAAGCTACGTGGTGAGCACCGGTTTGAAAATGTGCAGCTGATGACAGAGCAGATGCACCGTGACCTGAAGGCGGCCCGTGAGATACTCTCCGGGCGTGGCGCATGAGTGACAATAAAGAGAGATCGGGTGTGGATTACAAGGATACGCTGAACCTTCCCAAGACTGGATTCCCCATGAAGGCAAACCTGGCCAACCGTGAGCCGGGAATGCTGAAGGAGTGGGAGGAATCGGGCCGCTATGAGCGGATCAGGGAGCATAGCCAGGGACGTCCCCGGTTTGTGTTGATGGATGGACCTCCCTATGCCAATGGGGATATTCACATCGGTCACGCGGTCAACAAGGTTCTCAAGGATATCGTGGTGCGTAGCCGCGGCCTGGACGGATACGATGCACCCTACGTGCCTGGCTGGGATTGTCACGGCCTGCCGATTGAACTGGTGGTCGAGAAGAAATACGGACGGGTCGGCAACAAACTGGACGCCCGGGCCTTCCGTCGAGCCTGTCGGGAATATGCTGCCAAGCAGGTGGACGGGCAGCGCAAGGACTTCAAGCGCCTGGGTATCCTGGGCGACTGGGAAAATCCTTACCTGACGATGAACCCCGGATTCGAGGCCGAGCAGCTTCGGGCGTTTAGCAAGATCATCGACAATGGCCACCTGTATAAGGGTTACAAGCCCGTGCACTGGTGTCTGGATTGTCGTTCCGCCCTGGCCGAGGCCGAGGTGGAATACCAGGACAAGACCTCACCGAGTATTGACGTGCGGTTCAAGGCCGACGATGCCCAGGAAATTTTGGGCAAGTTCCCGGCTGAGGCCAGGGGCGAGGGCGATGTCTCGATTATTATCTGGACCACCACTCCATGGACTCTGCCCGCCAACCAGGCGGTCGCCTTGCATCCGGAAATTCGTTACGTGCTGGCCCAGGTGAAGACTGAGAAAGGCGCTGAGCAATTCGTGGTTGCTGACGAGTTGCTGGAAAGCGTTCTGGCCAGGGCAGAGGTCGAAGACTTTACCCGGCTGGGAACCATTACCGGAGCGGAGTTGGAGGGCGTACTTCTTCGTCACCCGTTCCACGACCGTAGCGTGCCGGTGATCCTGGGCGATCATGTCACCCTGGAGTCAGGTACAGGCGCTGTTCACACGGCTCCCGGTCATGGTCAGGAAGATTTCGCGGTTGGAGTGAAATACGGCCTGGCTGTTGAAAACCCGGTCGGCCCCGACGGCTGCTTTGTCAGCGGAACCGAATTCTTTGAAGGTGAGCAGGTTCACAAGGCCAATCCCCATGTGGTGGAAGTGCTGGGTGAGCATGGAGCGCTGTTGCATCATGCGCCGCTGCGTCACAGCTACCCCCATTGCTGGCGACACAAGAGTCCGGTGATTTTCCGCGCCACGCCCCAGTGGTTCATCAGCATGGACCAGGCTGACTTGAGAAAGGATGCATTGGCAGCCATTGACCAGGTGGAATTCACTCCCAGTTGGGGACGCCAGAGAATCCAGGGCATGGTCGAAGGCCGCCCGGATTGGTGTATTTCCCGTCAGCGCACCTGGGGTGTGCCGATACCGCTGTTCGTGCACATTCAAAGTGGCGAATTGCATCCGCGTACCCAGGAGTTGATCGAGCAGGTCGCCTGCCTGGTGGAAAAAGACGGGATTGATGCCTGGTTCGAAATGGATCCTGCAAGCTTTCTGGGCGAGGATGCGGCCGATTACGAAAAGGTCAACGACATCATGGACGTCTGGGTTGACTCGGGCATGGTGCATCACTGCGTGTCAGCGTATCGCAAAGACCTGGCATCGCCGGCGGATCTCTACCTGGAAGGGTCAGATCAGCATCGTGGCTGGTTCCAGAGTTCCTTGTTGACCTCGGTTGCCATGTATCGTCGTCCGCCGTATCGCGGTGTGCTGACCCATGGTTTTACCGTGGATGAGAACGGACGCAAGATGTCCAAGTCCGTGGGCAATGTGGTGGCACCCCAGAAGATTGTGAACAGCCTGGGTGCCGATATCCTGCGCTTGTGGGTATCTGCCACGGATTACCGAGGCGAGATGAATGTCTCCGACGAGATTCTCAAGCGGGTAGCAGACTCGTATCGCCGTATTCGTAACACCGCCCGTTTTCTGCTGGGTAACCTGCATGGCTTTGATCCTGCGCAACACAGTGTCGCGCCCGAGCAGTTACTGGCGATGGATGCCTGGGCTCTGGAGCGCTGCAAGCAGTTGCAGGACCAGGTGGTCGCCGAATACCGGTCCTACGAATTCCACAGCATTTACCAGCGTGTACATAATTTCTGCGTGCTGGACATGGGTAGTTTCTACCTGGACGTGATCAAGGACAGGCTGTACACCACGGGTGCGGATTCGATGGTCAGGCGTTCTGCCCAGACGGCCATGTACCACATTGCCGAGGCGATGGTGCGTTGGTTGGCCCCGGTTCTCGCATTCACATCCGAAGAAATCTGGAAGGACCTTCCGGGCGACAGGGAAGAGTCTGTGCTGATGGCCACCTGGCACAAGATTCCCGAGCCTGGTGATCATGTGTCGGCAGTTCAGTGGGGCAAGGTTATGCGCCTGCGTGAACTGGTATCCAAGAAGCTGGAAGTGCTGCGAGATGCCGGAGATATCGGCTCGTCGCTGGATGCCTGCGTGACTGTACGCGCCAACCAGGAATGGTTCGATGGCTTGAAGGGCCTGGGCGATGAATTGAGATTCGTATTGATTACCTCCGAGGCTTCCCTTGAGTTGGATACGTCTATGGCCGCCTCTGATGAGGAAGGTGGCGAGCCGGGTCTTGAGATACTCGTTGTTCGCTCCAGCCACGAGAAATGCACCCGTTGCTGGCATCGTCGTGAAGATGTGGGAAGTTCAGCAGAGCATCCCGAAATTTGTGGCCGTTGCGTTGAGAACGTGGCGGGCGAAGGCGAGCAGAGGTCAATGGCGTGATCAAGTTGCGAGGCCATGTTGGCGCTACCCGGTGGCTCTGGTTGGCCGCTGCGGTGATCGTGGCGGATCAGTTAAGCAAGTGGTGGGTCGTCAACGCCTTCGAGTTGTACCAGCGGGTAGAGTTGTTGTCCTGGCTGGGGATGACTCGCTTGCACAACACGGGCGCGGCGTTCAGTTTCCTGGCCGATGCCGGGGGCTGGCAGCGGTGGTTTTTTGTTGGACTGGGCGTGGTGGTAAGCGGTGGCGTGCTTGTGTGGCTGCGTAGCCTGCCGCGCTCGGGTCAGGCAATCCTGGCCTGTGGTCTGGCGCTAATCGTGGGCGGTGCGCTGGGGAATGTCATTGACCGTGTTGTCTACGGCTACGTGGTGGACTTCATTAGTGTTCACTACCAGCAGGATTGGTTTTTCCCCGCATTTAATATTGCCGATAGCGCAATCAGCGTGGGTGCATTTTTCCTCATACTGGATATGATTTTCGGGTCTCATCCAGACGAAAAAAAAGCCGCTGAGTAGTCAGCGGCCTTTCAACTTTTCCTGGTTAGTTTCCTAACGTCGCCAACAGGCATCTCCATCGGCGCCTGTCGCTGTGCGCTGTCCTAACTGGTTGATAGAAAACGTTGCGCAATCCGTGTCGGCCGCCTGGGAGCCTTGTGCGGTGGCGGTGGCCGTGTAGCCTGCTGCGCCGGCGCCCGCGATGGTAAGGGCGTAGAGATTATCCGGTGTAGCGGCAACTCCTAGCGCTGCAGGATCTCCAGAGTATGTGTTGTTCTGCATATAAAAGCGTTCCTGCGCGGCTGCGATTCGCAGCAGGGCAGAGGTGGCATCGGTGCGCTTCGCCCGCATGACGTATTGGCTGTAGGCAGGGATAGCGATGGAAGCCAGGATAGCCACGATTGCCACCACTATCATTAACTCGATAAGGGTCATGCCGCGTTGTTGCTTAATCATTGCTCAAAACTCCTATTCGGGGCGGCCTTTGACAGACCGCCCCGGGGTGTTTACTCGCTACCGGCTTGTTCCCAATAGGTGCGTACATAGGGCGGAAGGTTCAGGTTGCCGATGCCCTCAAGACCTACGAAGCCATAGACCATCTGACAGTCTCCGGTGGTGCAGGCGTTCGGGTCAGGGAACAGGAACACGATCTCCGGTGCGATACCGCCCATGGCCAGATCCTGTACCCGGTCATCTACGGTCAGATCGGAATCTGAGCCCTCTCCATCAAGGTTGTTTACCGGTCGTCCATCAACCACGCTGACGGCATACAACTTGTTCAAACCCTGGCCAGGTTGGCAGGGATTGACGTTGGCGCCCGGTGTGAATGTTGTGAAGAAGACGGTATCGGCGAAGGTACGTGATTCGGACAATACCTTCTCACCTGTTCCGAGTTCTCCGCCAGCACTCAACTGAATTTTCCAGCCCGGATCGCCGGGAGCCATGTTGGGCGTGATGTCAGTGGTCACGTCGACCAAATCCCCATCCAACAAGGGTGTGATGGCGTCATATTCTGCCTGGGTAAGTCTGCTGAAGGGGTTGAAGTCCCTTATGGCGTAGAAGCGGTCCGCATCCGACTTGTCCAGGGGGTGGGCCCGATAACCTGATCCCACGCCCAGGTGCATAAACCGGTTTCCCGCCCCGCGTGTTACCAGCGCGGCATCGGGGGCGTAATAGAATCGCCGATTCTCAATAGTGTCGGTTTGGTTGGCCACACCGCCCAGGGAGGCGATCACACCTCCGGTGGCGAAGTTGTCTGCGGATTCACCATTCCAAAGATCGAATCTCCAGACCTGGCCGCCCACGTCAGTGGCGTAAAGGCGATCAGTCAGGCCATCCCTGGACAATTCCAGTGCCCTGATGTCGCTGACGATGGAATTGGTGAAATCGGCCGATGTTAAATTCGTACCTCCACTTGATCCGGCATGCCACAGAAGGTTGCCGCTTAGGGCGTCAATGATGAAAATGCCGTTACCTTGCGTGTCCTCGACATAGGGTCCATTGTCCTGGAGCGGGTCATAACCGGCGCCAAACGCCAGGGCCAGTTGTCTGTCATTCTGACTAGCGCCGGCGATCTTGACTCGCATTGGTGTCGGGGTTGACCAGGTCTGACCCAGGTTCGGCAAATCAGCTGCCGAGAGTGACCACATCAGTTCCGGGGCATCCTGGTTGGTGATGTTCAGTCCGTAATAGTAGCTACCGCCCCGGCGAAGACCGAAGAACAGGTAGGCCCGGTCACCGGCATCCGGATTGATGACGCCATCCTGGTTCACGTCAACGATCACACTGCGTACGTTACCGTCGATTCCATAACGTCGTGTGGAATAGGTGGCATTCCAGTACAGCGCGGGCTGCAATTCCAGCATTTCATGGGGAATAAAGGCCCATTTTTCGACACCGGTACTCGGGTCGATGGCGTGAAGAATGCCGTCGTTGGTGGCCGCATACAGGACGTTGTCTTCTGGATCAGGCGCGCCTTCTGTACCGCCGTAGGTGATCATTTCCGGCTTGGAATGCAGGGGATCACCCATCCAGTGCCGCTGTTCGGTGCGATCGTTATTCTGGTTTTCATCTCGTACATCAACACCACGGATATGCTTGACCACATCCAGGGCGATCTCTGGAGTCCCTACATCCGGCAGAGCTTCCAGGAAGGTCAGCAACGGCGCGTTGACTTCGGAAATGCTGGATAGCACCGTGCTGGCAGGATTCAAAGCGGTAAGGATGTTGCGAGAGCCTGGAGCAGGCAACTGGCTGGCTGCGCCGCCGGCACGCACATTGTCTCCATCCGGTGCTGTTGACCAGATGCTCTGGGAATTCTCTCTAAGAAAACCGGTTAGTGGATCAACCACTGGGGTGGTTAAGTCCCTGCCCACGATCTGTCCATCCCGTAAGCGGAATTTCTTCAAGTTGCCTGGCCAGGATTCATGGGTGTCAGGGCTAAACAGCGCGACGTAAAGATCGTCCCGGGTCTGGGTCCTGTTGAACGCGTTGACCGAAACGGTCGGCGCCACGAATGAGGTCTGGGTATTCAGGATATTACGCACGATGGCTGTTAGAACGTTGGCCAGGGACTTGGCGTCATTGGCCAGGTAGAACTCGCCGCCACCCTTGGTCGCCGTACTGCTGATCAGCGGGAAATTCGTGTCGAAACCGATGGTGTAGGTAGTGACGTTCTGAACGCCTGCCATATCCGGCATCAAGTCATTCTCGAACATGTACTGCGACATGTCATCCAGGCAATGTCCATTCTGGGTTGTCATGGGTGAGGGGTTCGCGTCGCAACTGCCATTGAGTGCTGCGATCTCTGTGTCGGCGCTGGTGTCCTGGGTGGGCTCACCATCAGTCAGCAGGATCACGAAGTTGTTCTGGCATTCGTACAGGATAGGCGACTGATAAATACCGTCTACCGTTCGCGAAGAATCCACACTCAGCCTGTTTCGATCACCATAATCCGGCTTGTCACCCATGTAATACAGGCCTGCTTCGTACAGGGTCTCGGACAACGGCGTCCAGGTTTGGGCGGTCATGCCGTTGATCTGGCTGATCATACCGGCGCGCGCGGTGGCAATATTGCCCATGGGCGAGATCACGTCGCCGCCTTCTTGTTGGGACACGGTGTCAAAATTGATCAGGCCAACATTGACGTTGTTCATTGAGTTGAGCAGGTCAACCGCCGCTGCCTGGACGATTTCAAGTTTTGTCCGGTTCTGCAGCACGCCAATCGTCCAGTAATAGTTCAGGTAATTGGCGGTATAGAGTGTGGTGGTATTGAAATTCCGGTTCCAGTTCCTGATCCGGTCGTTCTGGACGCTGGACCAGGGGCCATTGTTATTGGCGTTGGCTGCATACACGTCGGTAAGCGGATTCGGGGTGCCGCCGTGGTCGCCCTCGTCAGCCCGGCATTCGACCCACTGGTCTTTTTCTAGGGTTGACAAATCCTCCCATTGGTGACGATCTGGGTCTGAGTTGTTTGTATCATAACGTGCGAGAGTGTCGGTATAAAAACCGGTTTGTGCCAGTGGTTGGCCGGCAGCGTCGCACATCAGCGCAGTGGTGTTGAAATAGGCGCCATCGAGGCACTCAGGCGGATCCGGCAACCTTCCACGGCCACCGCCACCGCCGCCAGTCAGGTAGTAAGTGCGACTGGCGTCGCAGGCGCCTGGATATGTCACGAGAGGGTCATAGCTCTCGGCGGTTCCGGAGGAGCCTGAAGGCTGGGCCCCCATACTTCCCGAGTTATCCAGGATGAACAACAGGTTGGGGTAGGCGCCTGCCTGGGCGCTGGCATCACCAACAAACAGTTCTGTGTCATCGGCAAGCGCAGGAGCGCCGCTGGAGAGGGTGATCAGCGCTGTAGTAACGCTGAAAATAATATTTCTGGCTGAGTAGTTCATTTCTGGCTCCTCGGTGATTTAGTTCGAAGTACCGTGCGATCGATACTCGCGCGGGCTTCGTTTATCCCTGAACTGCCGATCACTGTCGGAGTTGGAAGGGGCCTGGCCTATCAGCTTGATTGAGGCGACGTTGTTGTTCTTGATGAGATAGCT
>Ga0102853_1000192_pt1 | contig 11029 bp, 10 predicted proteins | sample Colrivmeta1370B3_FD_78181 | JGI IMG/M metagenome (GOLD analysis project Ga0102853, IMG submission 78181) | Estuarine microbial communities from the Columbia River estuary - metaG 1370B-3 | ecosystem: Environmental > Aquatic > Marine > Intertidal zone > Estuary | place: USA: Columbia River... | reverse complement strand
GTCCGCTGCGAAGTGGGATACTGGTGTAGCGGTGTAAAGAATCACCCTCGGCCAATCCTCCTTTTTGGTAATTGATCGAGTGTACCAAAGAGAGTCGCGGATAACAAGAAAGTTTTCTGTTCCACTGATTTTGACTGTGCCCTCGCCGGTACAGAGTTTGTGCGCCTCGTCTATCTGCAACAACCACTTACTGAAGCAATTATCTTTAGGCGCCCCCGCCTCGTTCATTTTTTTTACAGTTCCAGGGTGATATGTAGTTGACTTGAAATCCTTGAAGGGTGTCCACGTTGCGTTGGCGCCTATAAGAAAGTTATTCAGCTGTACGTAAGACATTACTTCTGTCGAGTCTTGCTTCATCCAGTGAACTCCCATCTCCTTTAGCTTTGCCAAACATTTCTTGTCGTACGGCGTTAGCTTTTTTTCCTTCCCCGATGCGCTAGACGCGGATTTTTTAGCAGCCTTCTTCTTGTTATTTCGGCCTTTATCGGGAACCGCGGGTACTTCTTCGTACCCACTGTCCTCTTCAGGGTCACTATCTTCATCTCCGAGGCTAACCTGAGGCCAGTCTCGAAGGCCAAGGCCATGGACGTAGTTGTTCACGTTGAGATCGATCCGCTTTTTGAACATAGCCGACAGCAGCTCAGTTCTCAGGTTTCCGTCGGTAGCAACGCTGATACGATAGCCGGCTCGACTATGAGTTGACCCGAGTAGAGCGATAACCCAGCTCTTGCCCGCTCCGGCCGAAGCATTGACCAGCATACCCGTGACGTCGGTTTGGAACGGGTGTACGTAGTGCAACATGAACCTCTGCCAGTGGGACAGAGCCACACGGTTCCCAGGGGCCTTACATGCAGGCTGGAGTGTTCCGGCTGGAGGGCGCCATTCGAAGCGCGAAAATGCTCGGGTTACTTCGTCCACCACACGCCGGTGCGATGTTTTCTCAGGAATTGTAACGGTCGGTGGAGGACACAGCTCGAAAAAACGAATACGTGGAGGGTAGCTGACCTTGGCTTCGTTGGGGGTCAAGGAAGCGGGGACCTTTACAATTTTCTTAGGATCCACGGGCGCTTCCAAATCATCCAGACTAGTCTGCATAATGGAGGTGTCGCTGAGAGTCTCATCCACGCGGTCCCTAAATTGCTCAAGCTCTTCGATGGCCAACTCACCGCTCTCTATCGAGCTACGCAATCCTGATTTCAAGGATTCGATGTGGCTCGCTTCGTCCACCACAGCGACCATATTCCTTCTTATCAGGTCGATATTTGCAGAGGCCGAGGACAGCACAGCATCCGGCAACTTTCCAGTGATATTGCTTAAAGTGGCTGCAAGTGCTTCCGATTGCGCCGTGAAGTTCCCGGCCTTGATTCTGTAGCTTCGAGTCGCCTTACGAGCCTTCAACTTCAATTCTCTGAATTCCTTCTCTGCTAATTTAAGTTCGGAAAGCATTTTCTTGCGCTCTCGGATAATCCCGCCCGTTTCGGAGACTTTGAGATCGTTCAGGCTTTGAAACAAGGATTCTAAGTTGCTCTCCAGGTCATCTTTGTAGTCCTTGAAGGATTCAGCGTCAAGTAGTCCATTTTTGGAATCCTCCTCAATCTGACCCATCCTCTTAAGGTAGGCAACCTTCTGTACATCAAGATACGTATACTTGACGCTCAGACTTGAGAATGTTTTGGACAGGTCGGAATCTGCATCGTGAGGAATCTTAGTCTTAGAGTAGATCTTCTCCTCCCAATCGCGAGACTCTTTCTGGACTTCATCCAACAGTTGCTCTGATTTGGAGGCAAGCTCGCTCACACCTTCCACAAACTCGGACATGTTTTATGCGTGAATGCAAGTTTTGTTTATTCTTTTTGATTCACTCAGAGTAGTTTCTCGAGATATCGTCGAGAGGATTGGTGTCGGCGGAAGAGTGTCGCTCCGCTCCGTACCAGATGCGCTTCGCGCGCCCTCCATACCCCAAGGCAGTCTCGTTTCGCCAGGGATTGTGTCCATTTTTCTCGGATACCGCCTGTGCCTTGGACAAGGCTTGCGAAAGCGCTCTTTTTCTTGCTGAAAGCGGGTTTGCGTCCGCGCCGACTCCGAGGAAAATCACCTCTTTAGTAACAGTGTCTAGGAGCAAAGCCTGAAAGAGCACCACACCTGTGTCCCCCAAGAGGTCCAATGTCATCCTGAGTTGGTACTCGGGACAGGCCTTTCTCAAAGCCTCCTCCAGCGCGTAGCAGTCTCCGATTTGGTTGTTCGTCATTCTCTTTTAGTTTATTGTTTCACGTCTTGCTTTTTGAGTGAGTAATATTGCTTTCGCCCCCTCTTGCGCGTAGGGCGCTTCCTGGTGCGTCGGACGATGTCCACCAAGCCTCTGTTCAATGCTTCCTGGGCCCCGATGAATCCGTCGTGACTCAGCTCTGTCACGACTTCCGCCAGTGTCATGCGACTGTTCTCGACGTAGATAGCGCGCTGGGCGTCATCCAACAACTGGGTTGTCTGCAAATCGACGCACATTTCGGAACGAGTGCCGCTGAACGAAGAGGAAACCTCGTGCATCATAATGAACGAGTGCGGTAAGATCTCGCGACAGTCGGCGGCACAGAGAATCATCGTGGCCGCAGAACAGCATTCTCCACATACGGTCACGTGAGTTTTAGTCTCCATTGAAGAAATCAGGTCATACAACATCAGCCCACAGGCAGCGTCGCCTCCACCAGAGGCAACAAGAATGTGCACCTCATCTCCACCGGAAGCCGCCAGGTACCCATCGGCCTCCTTAATCAGCCGAATCAGCACACCAGCAGTCCGAGGAGTAATCTCGGCGAAGAAGGTTATCTGGTTGTCTACACGCTCGATTCTTTCGTTTTCCTGGCCAGAATTGCATGTGCTGATGTCCGGTTGGTACACGTGAGGTTCTTGTCCAGAAACGAAGTCCGAGGAGGAGTCGGACTCGCCTTCACGTTTTGACACGTGGCTCTTTTTCAAGGTACGTCTGCACTTAAACATTCGGATCAAACTTTTGCTTTTATTAGGTTTCAAAGGGGGGGGGGGGCGAGATGTCGCCGTCGTCCTCTTCGGTCGGAGGAGGCGCTATGTCTCCTCCCAAATCCTTAGGCGCGAGTAATTGCCTGGCCAGTGGCATCAGCTTCTCCATAGCAGCATCGTCGCCCAACATGGACCGGAACTTTGCGGGGTTGCTCTGAACCATGGCAATCAGTTTGCGTGAGGTCTCTTCGTCAACTCCACCCACACCAAGACGCTGCACCAGACTTTCATTACCATCGTTGCCTTTGGAGATGTTCAAATCATCAGCCATCTTCTTGGCGTTCTTGTAGGCCTTACCGCCGGAACGCTGAGAACGCATGCCGTTCTTCTTGCTGTGCATTTTATCCAACAAAGCGCTCCGAGATATATCAACGTCATTCTGCAACGGCGACGACTTCTCGAACTCTTTGGCCTCACGTTTCTTCCTTTTCTGATTGGCTTTCTTGCGACGAGCGTAGGCGGTTTTCGCGGAAAGAGTGGGTGCTACAGGGTCCATCGTCGAGAGTTTCTTTTACTTTGTATCTGCAGCAACAAAGTTTGCCATAAACAGTCATTTCGCCCTTACACGGATTAATGAAAATATAAAGAACAGGCCATGTCACGATACCACGATCCTATCACATTAGAAGCGAGTCATGGCAGCGCTTGGAGCACTCGTCCTAGTGAATTTTTGAAGGACGTGAAGAGTAACAACTATTTTCGGGCGGAGGTGAAAAATATGTGGAACAGGGAACTGTGCCTCCGATATTTGCGATTGAGAGTCATGCCCGCGGGATCGCAAACATCTTTAACGCTGAAAATTATCGACACTGAAGACGGGCAACTAGCTTGCAGTCCGACGACTGTGAGCAACAATTGGAAAAAACCGATAGCCACGGCGGAGAAGCTCATCTCACAAGTCTTCTCGATGGAAAAAGACATCCTGATTCCTGCAGGGGGGACTCGCGTGCTTGAAGTGCAGATAAGCGATACCGACGATCCAGTACAAGTTGATGCCTGGAAAAGCGGAGACGGTGTATTGTACCTGGTTTACAGTGCAGACATGACGGAGATAAGTGTGGAGAAGAATGTTTACGAATTGCTCGAAGAAAGTATCGCAGCAGCAGAATCCAGAGGCGCCGAGCAGATGGCTATAAGCAAGCGATTTGAAGACTTGATACTCAAGGAAGTCAAGGAACGCGAATCCATGCTACAAAAGCTTGTTGATCACATAGACGAGAGGAAAAAGCTTAACTCTCTAGAAGACAGTGATACTTCCCTGTCTCGAGACGACTTGGAGATCAGCGAAGGATTTTTTCAGAACTTTGCCGCGGAAACTACCAATTCGAAAATGCAGCAGGAAGTCGCAAATGGCGCTATTCGACGTGGGATTGCTTGGGGAAACGCATTGGTGTACTTGTTTGGATTTCAATGTGGAGTTCTGATGGAACTGGTTTCTTTTATTTCAGGGGGATGGTTTTAATTTACAAACTTGAAAACTGGATCGACCGGTTTCATTTGGATGAAATATTCATTACTAGCCATGGCCGAGCGAATACACGCCGACCGATTAGCATTGATATGCAAACTAAACTTATTCTCCGTCTTCCTCTTCATCGCTTTCGTCGGAAACCTCGTCCTCACCCTCGCTTTCAACGAAGGCGTCTCCACCGTCCTCACTTTCGTCGGAAGCTTCAACCTCGGATTTCTTTTGAGATCTGAGCGGAGATTCTTCCCCCGAGTCGCTATCCTCGTCCGGCGGGAGCCACTCACAGTCTAGAGATTCCAGAACCTCCTCGTTGGCTTCGAAAATGTTATCAACCGCATCGAGATCCTCCACACTTGCACTCCCGGCAGCGGGAGCCCTTTCAGAATCGTCACCTTCATCTTCAGAGTCACTGCCGCTTTCCAGAGCATCTATTTCATCCAGGTCACTGTTGCTGGGAGTAGGGATCATGTAGGAGGCCATTTTCGTCGGACGCCTTACGCGCTTCCCCTCTGTGATAACATTGGAGGATGATACCTCAGTAGCTACCGAAAAAAAATCGTAATCGTCATTGCTGAGGTCATCTGAATCGTCCCCGTCCACCACGAAAGCTGCGTCCTCCTCATTCGCCACGTACATCTCGTTTCGGATGGGTGCTCCAAGCTTGACCGCATCATCGTCTTCGTCATCGTCGCCACGTTTGCCCTTGCCCTTCTTTTGAGAGCTTTTCCGTTTCTTGCTGCTAGATGGATAGGAGCCGTCGCCAGGAGCAGGCCGCTTCTTGCGTGCGACATCCGGTGCCTGTGGTACATCCGATGATGTACTTGTAGTTGTTGTAGCGATAGTCCTGTCTTCTATCTTGGTAACAGTCGCGTGGGTGGGCTGCACGTCGGTGGGGTTCATTTAGTCAAACCGAGTGGATTCCTTTTCTTTTGTTAGGTTTTCGGATTAGACATTTCCCAAGTTCCCCCTTTTGCACTGCAGAGCGATGCAGTCCATCCAGACCCTCCTAAGCCTTATGCTTCATCTGAACCAAACACCGACATCGTTAGACCAAACATTTCCACCAAATTGTGGCGTCCCGGCCGGCCCTCGACTTTCGCTTTGTAAAAATAAGTAAAATAAAAGTAAGAGACTCAAGCTCCCGCTCGATAACATGTCTTCTTGTGGCTTCCGTCAAAAATTCGGTGCTACCCCCTCCGGCACGGTGTCCGGTGGCGCGGTAGCACAGTTAATTGGAGTTGGGGTGGTGGATATGCACCTCACAGGAGGAAAACCCGATGTGTCCTATTTCCGCAGCAGAATCCAGAAGCACAACAACTTCGCCAGCGAGGTGGTCTCCGAGAGCTTCATGGGCAACATCAACTGGGGATGTGAGGCTTCTTTGACCTTGAACAAAACCTGCGACTTGGTGTCCGATATTTTCATCGTCCTCGACCGCCCGGGCATTGAGGGTGTCGCCGAGAACAGCGGCAGCTCTCGCAACCCTTACAGCTCTTCGTCACGCCCTTCACGCGCGTCCCGTCGCTACAAGTACAAGTGCAAACAAGCCACCCGTCATGTCGCGTACCCCACGCGCACCAACGGCGCTCGCTCCTTTGCAGACGACGCCAAGTTCGACGCTCGCGATTTTCGCAAAGCCACTCGCAAGCGTGTCGTCGAGTACCTCGAAGATGAAGAGCAGGGAGACTTCGGCGACGACTTCGACAACTCCGACGCGGAGTCGCTTCTGTCGGATCTGGAGGACGACGCGGCAGCGGGGGGAGACCATGAGCTCCCTGAGCACTACGCCCACTGGGTGAACTCTCTGGGTCACGCCTGTATCGAACGCGTCTCGGTCTCTCTGGCCGGCGTGCTCGCGCAGATGCTTACGGGACGTTTCATGAACGCCTGGGCCGAGCTAACTGGACAGGTTGGTAAGGAGCAGGACGATCTAATTGGAACCTACGCCACACGCAAGGAGCTCATCGAGGCCAGCGCCCAGGACCAGCGGCTTTACATCCAAGTCCCCTTCAGCTTCACGCGTTTCACTGGCCGCGCCCTGCCCCTGCTGTCCATGCGATTCCACGGATGCACTATCTCGCTGGCTCTGGTTCCACTCCAGCGCCTCATCCAGGTCTCCGGACCCAATGTCACAGTCATCAAAACCGGCGACGGGCAAAAGATCTCCAACAGCGATGTTCACGCACACCTGGACGTGACCAACGTCTTCCTAGACTTGCAGGAACGCAAGCGCTTCGCAACCGGCTGCTTCAACATGATCTGGGAGCAGGTGCAGACATACGTCGCACCCAGCAAGGGCGCCACCATCCGCGCGCCCCTCAGCATGAACCACCCCAGTCGCTGCCTCATCTTCATGGTGCAGCGCAAGGAGGTGGCCGAGCAGAACGATACCTTCGACTACAGCGGCGTGGACCCGGACTCCGACCCCGTAGAGTTCGCCCAGCTGGTGGTCAATACGACCCCACGCTTTGCCCGCGAGGGATCATACTTCCGCAAGGTGGTCCCCTACACAAGCTTTCCTCGGGTACTGAAGCGCGGGCGCTGGATCTACGCAATGTCATTTGGTCTCAACGCTGCCACGGAGCACACGAACGGCACCCTCAACTTCTCCCGCGTCGACTCTTGCCAGCTCCTCCTAGACCTGCACCCGGACATGGCCGACCAGCACGTGCACCTCCACGTCTACAACTTCACAGTCAACATCGTGGAGTTTAAGAAGGGATTGGTCAACGTCGCCTACCAGTAACAGCGTCGTCATTTTGATCTTTCAATAAAGGGCTGGTTAACGCGATAGTCGTCAAATTTTGACCCAGAATTCAAATAAACGGATAAAAAAGAATTCAATTTGCCAACGGATAAAACAACATTTATTGAATGAATCGGCGAACTTGTAACCGGACCCACTTTTGTGTATGTCTCGTCGTCGGACGAAGAAACATACACACTGCTCCAATGCGCTTTATATATATTTACATTTTATTAATATTATCGAGGGCGTCAGCCGTCAAATTCAAATGAATAAGAGTTTAATGTTTGGTGTTTGGTGTCTGACGATGAGACGTACACAAAATCATCGCGATCAGACACATAGAGTGGCGCCGATTTCACAGTTTCCTGATTTTCCGGAACCACAAGTGGTACACTTGCCACGCCTGCCTGGGACCAGAAAGTTGGTGCATTTGCTACAAGAAGTTGCCCCTTCGCATGAATGCTCTTTTCCCCCGCACAGAGTGCACGAGGTGGCGCCCTGAACGTCCGAGTACCTGCCCGGATTGCACTCGGCACACGTTGTCAGGCCAAGACCGTCCGCGTATCGTCCGGGTGCGCAAGAAACACACGCGGTCGCGCCTGTCGAAGTGGAATGCGTGCCGGAGTCGCACAATTCGCATGACGTTGCACCGGGGGACTTTGCGTAACGACCGGGTTCGCACATCGAGCATGCTTCCAACGACGACCATTTCGAGTAGGACCCCGGGGAACACTCGATACACTTGTTTTCGGCATCTACGTACTTGCCGGCTAGACAGTCATTGCATACCGTCGCTCCGTTCGTAGAGTGCATGCCGTCCTCGCAGAGCTTGCATGCGCTACTCCCTTCGACATCCGCGTACGTGCCACGAGTGCATTCGTAACACGGCTGCGACGCGTAGTCCCACTTCGAAAAATGGCCAACAGGGCAGGGTGTACAGGTTGCACTGCCGTCTCCGGTGGAACCGAGGGGACACATAACGCAGGTGCCCGGTTCCGGTTCGTACTGCCCGAGACCGCACCCACACGTGCCGTCTTCCTTGCAGGCCTCGATTTCAAAACAGTCACAGTCCTTTGGGTCGTTGTATACACACGGTCCGCCGTACGGAACTGTAAACGAATCAAAGCCGCACACATCTTGAGCGGTTGCAGCGACAAGGCATAACGCCAAGATAGATAGATGATTCATGTTTTTTTTTATTGTAATACCATACAAGCGCTTTCGGCGTTCGTCACGAAGTATCAGGCAAACTTAAAACCTATTTAACAAAAAGTGCATCTCACCAACCGCTACTGGATCCAGTCGCCGTCCACCGAATGCACGTACACCCGGAGGGGGTGCAGGTTACACACTCGCGTGGCGGCGCTTTCGATCGCGTGCAAAGACCGTAGGTAGGTTAAAAGCTCACGGAGGGCGTCAATTCTCGAAACGGTACACCACTAAGCGCGGCGAAGACGGGCTTCGAAATCGACGGATCGACGGACGATTGGCGATTGAGGTTTTAGTGTCGGAATGATTGTTACAACGCGCTGATAAACCTGGTAACGAATAACGAGTTCAGACACAGTACTACGCATATTCCAACGTTGTCGAAATCTCCACACACCGCTTCCGTGCCCGCAACCAACACAGCCACCAACAGGGTCCAATCAAATCGGTAGGTGATGGGATATAGCAGTAAAAAAGACGTCAGGCCCACCGCCGTACTGCCCAACAGCGTCTTGTCACGGTACCACTTTCGACTGGGAAACGTAAACCCTACCAGAAATCCCATCGGGTCCGCTAAAAACATGCCAAGCAAGTGTGTTTTATCAACCCCAAGCCATGTGACTGCGCACAGGCATAGCATGTAGCCGGTAATACCAACATCCAAGTCTGTCGGCGAATGTCTAATAGCGAACGGGTAGATGTAACACGACCCGATTCCAGCTGCAACGAGTACCGTTAGAGGCGCGAACGGTACGTCCAACCAGACGAAACTGATACCGATCAGCATGTGCACGACCTTTCGGTAGTACATTCGGTAAGCGGGTTGACCGAGTTCGGAGAGTGCAATGCACCCGGTTAGCACGAAAGGTGCCATGGTCGCAGAAAAGTACATTTTTCTTTAAAAGAATTCCAGAGGAATGGTGCAGGTAACTCCGAAAACAGCGGAGAATCTCACTGGGCGTTCTAAAACACTGAGCGCCAATAGTAAATTGTGTCTATCTTCGTCGGCGTGCGCGGCGCCGCGGTGTGCATGGCGCACCTCGTCTTTGGTAGCAGTGACCTACTTGGCGACTGAACTAGGATAACTCTGTTCCAGATGTCGTCGCTGAAAGTCGGGTCACCTGAATCCACCGAACCATTCCAGTTGGAGGTCACTCTAACTGGATGGGCGCGAGGTCGCATTACGCTTGGTCCAAGCTGCTAATAACCCTTAACGTTGCGTTGCTTTGGGAGGAGAAACGGGCAGTGTTCATCAGCGCGGTAAACCGAGTGGTGCAGGTTACTCGTACCGTGCCCAAAGGTGAAAAGCGAACCGGACCCTCTTTTGTGTATGTCTCGTCGTCTGACGACGACACACACATATGCTCTCAATGAGCCTTATATATTTTAAAGTATAAAAGTTTAACCGTTACTTGTCGGCGCTATTAATATGTCGACAACTAACCGTTGATTGTACTTTGCCCAAAAAGTGAAAAGCGAACCGGGACCACTTTTGTGTATGTCTCGTCGTCTGACGACGAGACATACACATTTTTGGCTCTGGTTCGGAATTGTAAAATTGACTTGCACGTTTAACCGTTACTTGTCGGCACTAATGTTAGGTGAGTTGACAGCTAGCGGTTGATTGTACTTTGTCCAATGGCGTTCCCGCGCTTCCACGGCCATTGCAACTACTCCAACGACGTCTTCTGCTCGAAGGACTCGTCGCTTAGCTCTTCATCAATATCCAAAGCCATGATGCGTATGCTGGACAGCCTCAACGTCAGCGTCATGAAGTCGAACTTTCGCGCAGAATACAACGACATGCCTGTGTTCGAGCTCAGAACCGGCGTGTTCAAGCGGAACGACCCGTACTCGATGTACAGGGTGCCTGGAGGGACCCACGAGGTGTGCTCGTACGCCATCCTGCGGCGCGACCTGTCTGGGAAGGCTTACTTGACGGATTACGTGGGTGCTGCTGGGGTGGCTTGGAGTGGGGAGCCCCGAAAGCTGCTCATAGCAGCTTTTGAGGCCTCTTGCGGTTGACATTGCGAACAACCTGAAGCACTCTGTCTTCAACACATTTATACAAAATTTCTGAAATATATAAGGTGCATTGTGAGCCTGTGTGTGCGTCGTCATCGGACGAAGAAACTTACACATCGTGTGCGACTTGGACAAAGTTGATTTGGATATAAAATAAAACAACGCAACATCATGATGCACTTGAGTTCCTTTTTTCTGGCCACCACGATCGTTTCCATCTCCGATGCTTTTGACCCTTCTGCCTGCAAGGCATCGACATGGGACATTGTAAAGCTTGATCGTGTCGGAGACGGCGTTTGTGACTCTTTGGGTGGGAATATTGGCACTCTGTGGAACATTGCCGATTGCGATTACGACGGCGGTGACTGTTGTCAAAATACCTGCGTCACACCGGAGGGAGGGAAGTGTCCAAGCACGTACGGCTGTTGTCCTGATAAACCTTGGTTGTATGTGTGCAATGATCCTAACGGTATCGAGCCTACTCCCGAGCCTACTCCCGAGCCTACTCCCGAGCCTACTCCCGAGCCTACTCCCGAGCCTACTCC
>Ga0102853_1000190_pt1 | contig 11127 bp, 10 predicted proteins | sample Colrivmeta1370B3_FD_78181 | JGI IMG/M metagenome (GOLD analysis project Ga0102853, IMG submission 78181) | Estuarine microbial communities from the Columbia River estuary - metaG 1370B-3 | ecosystem: Environmental > Aquatic > Marine > Intertidal zone > Estuary | place: USA: Columbia River... | reverse complement strand
AGGGCGTAGCTCTTGCCTTGGGGAGAAGTGAAGGCAATCGAGCGATCCGCCGCATCACGAAGATTCAGCTGGCCGTCGACAACATTTTCCCAGGTCTGGCTGAGAGAGTCCTCGCAATCGGCCATGAACACCTTGGCACCGGAATTCAGTGCGTTGATGATCATCTTGCGATCGGTGGGGCCTGTGATTTCCACACGGCGGTCCTGCAAATCTGCAGGCACCGAGGTTACCTTCCAGTCGCCTTCGCGAATGGCACGTGTCTCGGGTAAGAAGTCGGGAGTCTTGCCGGCATCCAGTTCAGCCTGGCGGGCAACCCTGGCCTTTAGCAGTTCATCAACCCGGGGGGCGAACCTGCGGTGCAGGTCGGTGATGAAGTCCAGCGCCTGCGGGGTAAGGATTTCATTGAACCCCTCTCCCTGTGCACCGAGAATTCTCAAACCTTCTGCCATGGCCCCTACTCCTTCGGGTTTTAAATGTAATGTTCGCGGGTCATTAACCGGATTTTGTGTCCATCGGGCGGATATATATTGCAGCGCACAATGATACGCTGTGACCCCGATACTAGCAAGGCAGGAGAATTGAGCAAGTAGTCCCTGCCCGGCCTGTTACCATTGCCGTCACGGCTGTTTTGAGTACGTTGTATGAGTCTGTTTTTGTTAAACAAACCATTTCAGGTTATGTGCCAGTTCACCGATAATTCCGGACGTAAGACCCTGTCTGACTACGTTGTTGCGCCCGGGGTTTACCCGGCGGGGCGACTGGACTACGACAGCGAGGGAATGGTCCTGCTTACCGATGATGGAAAGCTCAAGGCACGCATCTCCCATCCCGAACACGGCGTGAGCAAGCGATACCTTGCCCAGGTGGAAGGAACCATCACCCCCGAGGCGGCCCGGCAACTGGTCAACGGTGTCGATCTCAAGGATGGCCCTGCCAGGGCTGTCAGTGCCAGGGTAATGGAAGAACCGGAATGGCTTTGGGAGCGAGTACCGCCGATACGAGTACGCAAGAACATCCCTGCAAGCTGGCTGGAACTTGAGCTCAAGGAAGGCCGAAATCGCCAGGTGCGTCGAATGACCGCGGCGGTAGGCTTCCCTACCCTGCGCTTGATCCGTACCCATATCGGCACACTGGAGGTGGCAGGGCTGGCCCCGGGTCACTGCCGGGAACTGACCCCGGCCGAGATTACTACTGCCTTCGGCAAGATTCCCCGATCTAGGCGCCCGAGACCTGTCGGCAACCGGCGATAAGCATGGCCATTTCCAGGGCCTGCTCGTAGTTCAGTCGAGGATCGACCTGTGACTTGTAGGCCAGGCCCAGGTCACCATCAGCAAGCCCGCGGGCGCCGCCGGTGCATTCGGTCACGTTCTCACCGGTAAGCTCGAAATGGACACCACCGAGGTGACTGCCGGCATCCTGGTGCACGGCAAAAGCCGACTGCAGTTCAGACAGGATATTTTCGAAGCGCCGGGTCTTGACCCCTGAGGCCGCAGTTTCGGTATTCCCGTGCATCGGGTCACACACCCACAGCACCGGACTGCCAGTAGCCTGAACCGCACTGATCATCTCAGGCAACTGCTCCTTGATCCTGGCCGCACCAAAGCGGTGAATCAGGACCAGCCGACCGGGTTCATTATCCGGGTTGAGCACAGAAATCAGGTCGTGCAGCCACTGGGCGGTCATGCCCGGACCCACCTTCACCCCGATCGGGTTGGCGATTCCTCGGAACAGTTCAACGTGAGCGCCATCCATGGTGGCGGTACGCATCCCGATCCACGGCATATGGGTGGACAGGTTGTACCAACGCTTGCGGTGTTCCAGGTATCGGGTCTGGGCCTGCTCATAAGGCAGGTGCAGGCCCTCGTGACTGGCGAAAAATGTCGCGTGGGAGCTCTGGTGAATCGGCCGACGGCTGATGGTCTCAAGGAAATCCAGCGAGTCACTAATAGAGCTCACGATGCGTTGGTACTCGGCTTTCTGGGGTGAGTGCCCCAGGAAATCCAGGTCCCAGTACTCCGGGTGATGTAAATCGGCAAAGCCGCCATCCACCAGGGCACGTACAAAATTCAGGGTCAGGGCAGACAAGCTGTAGCCCTTGATCATCAACTCGGGATCCGGGGTCCGGTCCTCGAGAGTGAAGCCCATGCGATTCACCAGGTCACCCCGGTAGCTGGGCAGGGACACCCCGTCCCGGGTCTCAGTGTCCGCCGAACGAGGCTTGGCATACTGACCTGCCATCCGCCCTACCCTGATGATGGGCATTTTCAGGCCATGCAGCAGTACCACACTCATCTGGAGCAGGATTTTCAGCTTGACCGCAATCAAGTCCGACTGGCAATCGTCAAAGTTCTCGGCGCAGTCGCCACCCTGGAGCAAAAACGCCTCGCCACGCTGGGCACGGGCGATATCGTCCTTGAGCTTTTCAACCTCCCATGAGGTCACCAGGGGCGGCAGACTACCAAGCCTGCGCAATACGTCCTGGACCTTCGCCTGGTCGGGATAAAGGGGTTGCTGTTCGGCCACCTTGCTTTGCCAGCTAGATGGACTCCATTCGGGGCTGTGCTTAATGCTAGACATGGCGGGGATGCTACCCCGTTCACACTCTCTAAGGAAGCATAGAAACAAGCTTTGTGAGATAATTACCGGCTACGATGGTGTCCACAATCTGGATGCCGGGACCAAAGACCATAGCAGGAGTAACACCAATGACCATCGCCAGCGCGATCGAGAAGTTCTGGATGTTCGAACATCTGGGCCTTGAAACTGAAAACCAGGGCACCTGGTCCGGCAGCCACGGCTGGTCCGGCAGTGCCGACGACGGCGTCGTCGAATCCTTGAGCCCCGCCTCTGGCAAGACCATTGGTAATGTCTACGCCGCCAGCCTCGATGACTATGAGAATGTCATGAGCTCTGCCGAGGAAGTGGCCAGAGAATGGCGTAAAGTGCCCGCCCCCCGTCGTGGCGAACTGGTACGCCTGTGCGCAGACGAATTGCGTAAGCACAAGGATGCCCTGGGCAGCCTGGTCGCCCTGGAAATGGGCAAGATCAAGGCCGAGGGTGATGGCGAAGTGCAGGAAATGATCGACGTTGCAGATTTCGCCGTCGGCCAGGCCCGCATGCTCTACGGCAAGACCATGCCGTCAGAGCGCCAGGACCATCGCATGTATGAACAGTGGCAGCCCCTGGGCGTCATCGGCGTGATTAGTGCCTTCAACTTCCCGGTCGCTGTATGGGCCTGGAACGCGTTCATCGCCGCAGTGTGCGGAAACGTGACCGTATGGAAGCCTTCGCACCAGACTCCCCTGTGCGCGGTCGCTGTACAGAATATCGTGAACAAGGTCATCGAAGAAAACGGCTTCCCGCCTGTCTTCCAGATGTTCCTGGATCACGACCACCTGCTGGCTGACAAGTTTGTGAACGACCCGCGGGTTGCCATGGTGTCCTTCACCGGCTCCACCCGCATCGGTCGCATCGTGGGCGGAAACCTTGCCAAGCGCATGGGTAAAGTAATTCTGGAACTGGGCGGCAACAACGCGATCATCGTGGACGAGTTTGCCAACCTGGGCCTGGCCATTCCTGCGATAGCCTTTGGCGCGGTCGGTACTGCCGGTCAGCGCTGCACCAGCACCCGCCGGGTACTTATCCACGAGTCACGTTTTGACGAACTCAAGGAAAAGCTGGTTGCTGCTTACAAGCAGGTTCGCATTGGCGATCCCCTGAAAGAAGGCACCCTGATGGGCCCGCTCATCGATGAGAAGTCAGTAGGCAACTACCTGGCCGCCGTCGAGGCTGCGCGTGCAGCCGGTGGCGAAGTCCTGTGTGGTGGCAAGCGCATCGAAGGCAACGGCTTCTTCGTCGAGCCGACCATCATCGTTGCCGAGAACCACTGGGACATCGTGCAGTCCGAAACCTTCGCCCCCATCGTGTATCTGATCAAGTACAGCACGCTGGACGAAGCCCTGGAACTGCATAACGACGTGCCCCAGGGCCTGTCCTCGGCAATCTTCACCGACAAGGTGCAGCACGCAGAGCGATTCCTGTCAGCGGCAGGTAGTGACTGCGGTATCGCCAACGTCAACATCGGCACTTCCGGTGCCGAGGTCGGTGGCGCTTTCGGTGGCGAGAAGGAAACCGGCGGTGGCCGCGAGTCCGGCTCCGACGCCTGGAAGGGTTACATGCGTCGCCAGACTTGCACCATCAACTGGGGTAGCGATTTGCCGCTGGCCCAGGGCATCAAGTTCGACCTGTAACAACGCGTTCCAGGAAGAAACAAAAAGGGCGCAGGCAAAACCTGCGCCCTTTTTTTATTTCAGATCCAGGTGAGTTTCCGCTATCGGCCAGCAGGCAACATTCAAATGGCCTTGAAATCTAACCGGACATCCCGGATGGATTCAGATTCCCTCCCTGGATAGCCTGTGCATGTAACAGACAACCTATTCGGTCTTAAACTGGAACCACTGCCCATGTCCGAAACTCGCGTAAACGAGAAGAAACGTGGAATGGCTTTGGGTAGACCACTCGGACACCGTCTGAGCTTCGCGAAGACGCACTGACCAGATATACCGCGTATCGGGCTTGAGGGGCGTTTCAGGTTGCCACCGCGGTTCCGACAAATCCTCTACATAGGCAACGACACGCCCACGGGTGTATGACGGCATCAAGGCACCGCCAATTGCGTAGGATGCGGCTTCGTAGAGAACCAGGTCGTAACTGACCTCGGATTTCGGGCTCCCTTCCCAGCGAAACTCCGGCGTCAGATTGTTAACAACCGGGAATCCGGATGTGGTCACGTCTGGAGATATTGGTGTCACGCCGTCAAAACGCTCGGTGCAGCTAATCTCCCAGTCTTCATTGCAGGATCCACGAAAGCCCTGGAAGTTGCCGATGGGCTTGGGCACTTCCATCAACTGTTTGACATCGGCGGCGCTGCGATCCGGAAATCTTTCATCGTGAAGCGCCGCAATCTCATCAAACTTATCCTCAAAACCGGGGATGAGAAAGACAATGTTTCCGCGAAACACTATCGAACCAATATATGTGCTAGTTCCAGCATCCGGCGACTGGAAGGTCGTGCCGATGCGACCGGTCCGCTGCCCGATATCGGTATCCCAGATGTAACCAAGCAACAGGTATTCACCGGTGGGAAGAGTCCAAAAGAATTTACCTTCCTTATCCAGTTTGTACGTTATTGCCTCGTTAGTCCCCGAAGGCAGGATGATGAGGTAGAAGTGATCATAACCAAAGAACCTGGAACCCCACTCCTGCTGTTTGCCATCCTCGTAAACTTCAATGCTTCCGAAGACAATGCTCGAATCGGCAGCCACCTGCTCGACATCTTTCATCGTCGGAGATGCCGCACAGCCCCAAAGCAGTAGCGCCGCAAGCAAAGTAATGCGAAGTGATTTGCTCATCTTTCCTCCTAAGCGGGACTTGATTGCCCGCAGTCGGCGGCAGTCAGGCGATCTTGGGTCCTTCGAAGCGAAGAAGCGTCTCGGAGGAAGCGAGGACCCCTGGCTTTGCGTCACCAGCTTTCGCTAGGTTTGCCTTTATCGCAGAGTCAATTGTCCTACGATTGCGAAAGCAGTCAATTCTGAGATGTGCCTATTGATGCCGGCTTTGGGTCATAGGCACAGGGGTGGTGAGATCAGAAAGAGTCCAGATGAATGTCCGCTGTCGGCCAGTAGCGGACGTTCAGATTTTGCTAACAGATATTAGTTCGACGCTTCTGATGCGATGATGGCAACAATGCTCTGGATGCGGTTTTTCAGATATTTATAATCTTCCAGCACATCGGCCTGGCGTACCGTGTAGATGCCCACCGCGCTCATGAATTCGTCGGAACCAGACCATTGGTCGACAGGGAAATCACCTGCCACAGGAATGCCTGCCTGACCCATGCGATGCCAACCGGCTAGTTGGCTAAACGTATTGGAACTAAAAAAAGCAATTTGAGTCTCTAACAACAGTTTCTCACTTGCCCGTACGTCTTCAAATGATCCGAAAAAATCTGCGAGTTCAATTTTCAATCGATCATTCTGGAGAAGCTCGAGGTTTCCTGACGCAACTAATGCCTGGTATGCGCCAGGGCTCGCTGTGAAAACCTCGTAGAAAACAAGATGCCAGAGCAATTCCCGAGCTAATTCAGAGTCTATTTCAGATCCCTCTTGCATGAAAATTGAAAGTTGTCTGCCAGCATCAACTCCCCGGTCCGCGGCGTTATTGGAGGCATTGACTCGCTCCAGCATCGTGTCGAAGTCGCGGCCCAGTGCTGCCACGTGCGACTCAAGTTGGGCAGTTTGATTCCGTGAGTCCATCCATGCGTCTGCCGAAAGGGCCAAAAGAATACTGGCAACAATCAGGAGTCCTTCGCTGAACATGCGTATCAACACAGGTCTATCCATTCATATCGCTCCCGATAAATCGTTAAGTATTCACTTGGTAAATTGCCCACGCAGATCAATAGACAGACAGCTTGTTGGCAAAAGCGGACGGTCTAGCCGAAGTCCGCTTTGGGTCAATAGCAGACTGTGGAATGAGTCTATATCAGTATCTCTCGACTGTCTGCTTCGGGTCGTAAGCGGACGGACGGATTGACTAGAAAGGATCTACGTTAGTGTCCGCTAAATGCCTCACCAAGCCCGCTATACCCTGGTCAGCTGCACTGCCTCAAAAAGGAGTCGATGCGGTCAAACACGATATTGATCGTATCCGTATCCGGCAACGTCGTGATTCTGAAATGATCCTTGTAAGGCGTGTTGAAGCTGCTGCCGGGCGCCACGAGAATGTGATGCTTTTCCAGCAACTCGTAGGCAAAAGCCTGGTCGTCCAGCTTTCCGTGAAAGCGTTCGTCCAATCGAATAAACGCGTACATCGCACCCATTGGACGCTCCAGGTGCAGGTAGTCGCTCGCAGCCACGCGTTCAATGACAGCTTGCCTGGACTGATATAGCCGACCACCGGGCATCACTAGTGGTTCAATACTCTGAAAACCGCCCAGGGCAGTCTGTACGGCCCACTGTCCCGGGACGTTGCTGCACAGTCGCAGGGCCGACAAAAGTTCCATCCCGTGGATGTAATCAGTCGCCCGTTCAAGATCACCAGAGAATACGCACCAGCCGACGCGATAGCCGCAGGCCCGGTAAATTTTCGACAGCCCCGAGTACGTGAGGCACACGGTTTGGGTTACGAGGGTTGCCAAAGGAATGAACTCGGCATCGTCATAAACCATCTGGTCATAAATTTCGTCTGCCATGAGCACGAGACCGTGTTTTTCTGCGATCTCAACAATGCTCTTCAGCGTCGCAAGATCGTAGACCGCGCCACTGGGGTTATTAGGATTGATGACCACAATAGCCCGGGTCCTGGGGCTGATAGATGCCTCGATATGGGCGATATCCGGTTGGAAGCCATTATCCTCAGCACAGCGGTAATGTACGGCCTTGCCTCCGTTAAGTGCGACAGCGGCGCTCCACAGCGGGTAATCCGGACTTGGGACCAGGACCTCGTCGCCGGGATTCAACAGCGCTCGTAGTGACAGGTCGATTAACTCGCTGACACCATTGCCGATAAACACTTCTTCTACCGTGATGCCGGAGATGCCGCGATTCTGTTGTTGCATAACAACCGCTTCGCGGGCCGGAAAGATGCCCTTTTGGTGACAATACGGCTCTGCCAGGGCAAGATTCTCGATCATCGCCAGACGCATGGTTTCCGGTGTCCTGAATCCGAACAGACCCGGATTGCCGATGTTCAGCGAGATTATCTCGTAACCGCGCTTTTCAAGTTCGAAGGCATGATTCGCCAACTGACCGCGAATCTCATATCGAACGTCCTGGAGAACTTCGCTACTTTTAATGGACATGCTTTTCAATCGCCGTTGGGTTGTCTTAAAGGCTCTATTTGACTGTTAGCGTACCCTAACACTCCACGCAAAACCTCATTCGGATGCTCAGCCGGTAATGGTGGATATATTCCAGAGCTAAGCGGTGCGTCATCGATCTTTCCGGGGTTCGGGAAAAGCGGGTGCTTTAGCTCCCGGCTGAAGATCGAAAATCGGGGTGCTGATGATTACTCGCAAACCTCATTCTGGAAACCGGCCGGGTCTACACCTTTGCTGCCCGAGATCACACCATCTACGTATTCTTGAAAGGTATCTCCAAACCAGTCGCCCCTGGCTTGCCAATATTGCCGGGTGCCTGGCACCGCCATAATTGCCGCGAACTGACGCTGCAATCCTGAATAGACGTTTTGATCTATTGTTCCGTGTAAAGCGGAATAATGAATTTGCTCGAAAGTGCGAAACACTGGCTGCATGAGGATCGAAAATCGGATCTTTTCAGCCTGGGAGAGATTTTTGAAATCCTGTGTGGCGCGTATGTAAATGCAAATAAAATCTTTGTCGTTTATCGACGAGATCGCATCGTTGTATTCCGAAACAAGTACCTGCGTGGCAGTGAACTGCTGGGCTATCGTGTTTCCACGGATTTCCATACCGACAAAAAACAGACCGATGACAACAGCAACTCCACCCACCACTTCGGCTAATTTTGCCGCTGTATCAAGTGATATTTTCATAACGGGTCTCTATCAAACAATGTTCGCTCACGATACCGTGCTTTCGACTAAAAAGTATGACGATAACTAACCATTCAGTATCTAGCGTATGACTCGATCACTTCGCAGTTGCTTTGCAATTTTAAGTGCAAATTCCTGCCCGACTCCTTCGGCGTACCTACCAGGACCAATTCTGAAATTCCCTTGGGTGGTCATCCGGTAAATGAGTTTGTCCCCGCTGGCGAGCTCATAAAGATAAGACTGCACTAACGCATCGCCGTCGATGACCGTGGTCGCCTTTGTAACCTCGATCCAGTAGTTGGAGGCCATTACTGATGTCATGGACGCATCCTCATTCTGGGTATACAGAATGCCCGGATTATACTTCGCCACAACATCTCCCCGGTGTTCCCCGAGTTGACCCGACCTGTCCAGAACCCTGGTAACAATAATGGCATCGGCCCCGGTCTCCCGGGCCATGGCAATTACCACGTCCCTGTCGAACTTCGGCGTCTCCATCTGCCGGCTTAGTGCGTATGCGTTGATGCCTTTAGCGCCCCCCTTGTTTATCTGTGCAACCAGGGTTTGATCAAACGCGCGGCGCACGCCAGCATCTGGCATTGCCGTGACCACCAGCACCGTCTGGTAAGGAGTCTTGCGGACCTTGGGTTGCTGCCATTCACCCTTAGTGTTGGTCGAGGTTGAGGCGCAACCACCGATCAGAGCAGCCAGCATGTACGCACAAATTAGCGTACCGATACGTTGTGTAATTTTCGGGTTCATTAATTACTCCGCCTCATAGGGGCTGCTGATATCTGGATTTTAACGCGCTTGCTGACACCGACCGTTTAGCGCGACAAGTCCATGTAGATTTCCTTGACGAAGTTTTCGGGGTTAATGAAACCCTTGCCCTGGACCTCGTCATACTCAGCACTGGGCTTGGCAGCCAGCACCTCTTCCAGGCTCTTGCCCTCGGCAATCATGGCGGCGATTCGATCCCGCATGATTACCAGCATGGCCCGGTACGGACGCAGATCGGCGGGGGTCGATAACGGACCATGACCGGGAATGATTTTCGTGTTGTCATCGCACAAGACCAGGATGGCATCCACTGCCGAAATAATGCCGTTGATGCTGCCACCGGTATCCACGTCGATAAACGGATACTGGCCTATGAAGGTCACATCGCCGGCGTGAATAACGTTGCTTGCCGGGAAGTGAATGATTGAATCCCCGTCGGTGTGGGCATGGGCCACGTGCATCGCTCGGATATCCTCTCCGTTCAGATGGAAGGTCACTGAACTATCGAAGGTAATGATGGGCAAAGAAGCATCAGGCGATGCGGGTACGACACTGTCAAACAGGGCTCGAACCTGGTCGCTGCTCATGCGCTTGCGCACGTTCTCATGGGCGACGATCACGGTGCCCGTGCCACCCAATGACTCATTGCCACCGGTGTGATCACCGTGCCAGTGGGTATTGATGAGGAAACGAACTGGCTGGTCGCTGATCTTCGCGATCTCCGCCCGGATGCCCTCGGTCAGCGGTGCGTACTGGTCGTCGATCATGAACACGCCGTCCTCACCCACGCTTAAGCCGATATTGCCGCCCCTGCCCTTGAGCATGTAAATACTGTCGGCCACCTGGGTCATGGTGAACTCAACCTTGGGGGCATCCTGTGCCAGGGCCTGACCAAAGGCCAGGGTGGCGAGTAATCCGAATACTGTCTTGTTCATGGTGTCTCTCCCTTCTTACCTGAATCCGTCCAGGTAAATTCTATTTTTAGTTTATGGATTTACGAATCCTGTTCGAAGCGTTTTGTCTCAGGGTTCTTGTGCACTTCTCCGGCCCGGAAAATCATTCCGTTCATGGCAAGGAACACACCTTCGGTTGAGGACTGCAAGGCGCCAATGGCCAAGCCCACATTGAAAACCGCATCAGTGGCGCGAAAACGTGCCGGGCTCAAGGCGCCGGTCAAAACGATGGTTTTCCCCTTGATATCGGCCAGGGCCTCGGCGGTGTGAGACAGGGTGTCCGTACCGTGGGTAATCAGCACGTGCCTACAATCACTGGCCATCACCGCCTCGCGTATATTCGCACGGTCAGCAGCATCGATTTCCAGGCTGTCCTTGCGCATTAACGAGGTGACCTTGAACTCAAAATTCACCTGGGCCTCGCGCAGGATATGTTCCACGGTGGGTTCGCCCACTTCAAAATCACTGGTCGCGTCGAAGTACACCTTGTCGATGGTGCCGCCTGTGGTGAAGATATGCAGTTGATTCATAGGGTTTTCGCGTATTGCCGTTATCGGGAAGAAGCGCGCATTATACCCTAGCACCCGTCGTCTGCCGCCAGCACCCTGGAAAGGCACCTGTCGTGCCTGGGCGGCCTCATGGAGGAGGACTGGGTATGACGAGGTTATTCGTTACCGTAATAAGCATCCTCTCGTTAATCTGGGCCTGCCTGTTACCTGTGACAGCGCATTCAGGCGAGCTCGGATACGCGGTGGTTCTTGAGGTCTCTGATGCCATCGGACCCGCCACCAGCGACTACATCACGCGTGGAATCGACCGT
>Ga0102853_1000188_pt1 | contig 11142 bp, 8 predicted proteins | sample Colrivmeta1370B3_FD_78181 | JGI IMG/M metagenome (GOLD analysis project Ga0102853, IMG submission 78181) | Estuarine microbial communities from the Columbia River estuary - metaG 1370B-3 | ecosystem: Environmental > Aquatic > Marine > Intertidal zone > Estuary | place: USA: Columbia River Estuary... | reverse complement strand
GAGGATGGCGGCCGGCCGATAAACGTCGGCACTGGCCAGCAGGACCTTTTTCTTGTCCCGCTCTATCAAAAAGCGTGCGAGCTTGGCGGCACTGGTGGTTTTACCCGCGCCCTGCAAACCGGCCAACAAAATCACTACCGGCGGCTGGGAGCGAAGATTCAACTCGCTGTCGCCACCACCCATAAGGGTGACCAGCTCAGCGTGGACGATCTTTATCAGCGCCTGTCCCGGGGTGAGACTGCGCAGCACTTCTTCGCCTACGGCCTTTTCCCGAACCTGCTCTATAAAGTCTTTAACCACCGGCAGGGCAACGTCAGCCTCCAGCATCGCCATCCGCACCTGGCGCAGGGCATCCTTGATATTGTCCTCGGAAATTCGGCCCTTGCCGCGCAAGGCGCCGACTGCGGAGGAAAGTCTTTCTGTTAGTTGATCAAACATATCTGTTAAATACTTGCTGGTGGATGCCGTACCCGGAGAGGACGCATCTTAAGATAGACAGTGTGTACAGGGCAAAGTCAGACCCGGAATCCACGAGAAAACGACGTTCTTGGAAAGACTGTCGGCCACGGGTGGGGCCGCCGGGCTAGAGGTAGAATACCACCCCGGATTCGAGACGGCTCACATGCCGATCAGGCAACTCCGCCCTCACCTCTTCCATGATCAACTCTTCCTCGCCCGGCTTCATGGCGGTAAGCCAAATGGCAGGATTATGCTCGAGCTTGGCCAGGTCCTGGGCAAAGGTACGGGGACAGTAATGCCCTGATTTTTGCGCAAGTTCGGCCTGGCGGTTGGGAAACGACACTTCAATCACCAGCACATCAATATTTTTATACCCATTGAGCACCGGCCACAGGGTCTGGTTATTCGTGGTATCCGCGCTGAATGCCAGCACCTTGCCTTCCGACTCAACGCAAAACCCCAGGGTGGGCACTGAATGCTTCACTTCCACAGCAGTCATCTTTCGCGAACCCAGGTCCAGCACATCGCCTGCCGACAGGGGACTGAAGCGCATCACCGCCTCCTCCGCATTGGGCAAGACCGAGAAGTCGGGCCACATCACGTCATTAAAGAGGTGGGTTTGCAAAGCCTTGATAGTGTCGTCAGAACCATGCACCTGCAGGGGGTTTTCCAGATAGGCCTCAAACGCCGCATCAATGAACAGGGGCAGGCCAACAACATGATCCAGGTGAGAATGGGTCAGGAACACGTGCCGCAGCCGGCGCAACTCTTCCAGGGACAAGTCACCCACGCCTGTTCCGGCGTCGATGAGAACATCGTCGTCCAACAAAATAGAGGTGGTTTTAAGGCCTGCGCCTATGCCCCCACTGCATCCCAGAATTCGTACCTGCATTGAACCTTGGTTCCCCTAAAATCAAGCCCGCCATGAACACCATTAATATCAGTGTATTCGCGGACTTCTCTTATGCCTCACCATGTGCGAAGATTTCGAGAATCAAGCTAAGTCATAGCGGAAACCATTTCTGTGTTACGAATCACAGTTCTTTTGCTCTACGTAGGAGCCATGCTCCTGCTCGGAAAGTCGGCCCTAACAAGTACGACCGGAACGGCCAAGCACCGTATCGGTACGGCGCTTGTGGGTCTGGGTGTCATCAGTCACGGCTACTGGCTATATCAAGCCATACACGTTGAAGGAGGCCTCGCCCTGGGGGTCACCAACATGACTTCAATGCTTGGCTGGCTGACCGCCTGGATCGCGTTGTTTTTGAGCCCGCGGGTTCGAATGGTTGGCCTGGCCAGTATGTTGCTGAGTCTCTCCATTGCTGGCGTGACCATCAGCTTCCTGCCGCTGGGTGAACCGATCACCAGCGACCTTAGCTGGCAATTAACCAGCCATATTCTGATTTCCATTACCGCCTACTCCCTGCTGGGCATTGGCGCCCTGATGGCCGCCGCCATCGCCTTGCAAGACGCTCGCCTGCGTAACCGCAAACCCAGTGGCTGGCTGCTCATGCTGCCATCCCTGGAAGGTATGGAGCAGATACTGTTCTCCATCCTGACAGTGGGCTTTGTGCTGCTTACCCTGAGTCTGTTCAGCGGATTGATATTCGTCGACAACATGTTGGCCCAGCACCTGGCCCACAAGACGATCCTGTCGGTGATCGCCTGGCTTATTTTCGCGACCTTGCTGGTCGGTCGCTGGCGTCGGGGTTGGCGAGGCAAGAAAGCGGTGTACATGGCATTGGCCGGTTTTGTCTTCCTGGCCATGGCGTATTTCGGCACCAAATTGGTGCTGGAAACCCTGCTGGAGCGCCAATGGCAACTAGCCGGAGCCTTGACAGGTTTCTAAGGCACCTTCAGTATTTTCAATAACTTCTGCCACGGAATGACGTAAACCCCATTGGACGATAGCGCTTCGACCTCACTGCTTTTCGGCATTCTTTTCCTGCTGCTGCTGCTTTCCGCTTTCTTTTCAAGCTCGGAAACCGCCTTGATGAGCCTGAACCGCTATCGGTTGAGGCATAAGGCCAGGGCAGGCCACCGGGGAGCAAAAATTGCCGACACCCTGTTACGCAGACCGGACAAGCTGATCGGGCTGATACTGCTGGGTAATAACCTGGTTAATATTCTCGCGGCATCCCTGACCACGATCATAAGTATGCGCATCGCCGGCGACTCCGGCATTGCGGCGGGCGCCATAATACTGACGGTTGTGCTGCTGATTTTTGCCGAAGTCACCCCCAAGACTATCGCTGCCCTGCATCCCGAGAGCATCGCCTTTCCCTCGGCATACGTTTACTACCCCCTGCTCAAAATACTGGGCCCGGTGGTTTGGCTGCTTAACGGCGTCACCCACATGTTGCTCTATGCGATGGGGCTTTCGACAAGAAATGCTGCCAGCGACGCCCTGAGCAGAGAAGAACTTCGAACAGTCGTGGCCGAGGCCGGCTCTTTGATTCCCAGGAAGCACCAACGCATGCTGCTGAGCATCCTGGACCTGGAAAACATCACCGTGGATGACGTGATGGTGCCCCGTTCGGACATCCAGGGCATCGACCTGAATGACGAGTGGGATGAGGTTCTGCGTCAAATCCAGACCAGCCAGCACACCCGGCTACCTCTTTACCGCGACAGCCTGGACAACATCCTGGGCATCATTCACCTGCGCAAGGTAATCAGTGACCTGGCTCACCAGAGACTTACTCCTGAGGCCCTGGAAAATGCCGCCCGCGACCCCTATTTCGTTCCAGAGGGCACGCCGCTGAACACCCAGTTGTTGAACTTCCAGCGCCAGAGCAGACGATTTGGTGTGGTGGTAGATGAATATGGCGACATCCAGGGACTGGTTACCCTGGCAGACATTCTTGAAGAAATTGTTGGCGAATTCACCTCCGCACCGGGAACCATTAACCCGGACGTACACGCGGAGCAAGACGGCAGTTTCGTGGTAGCCGGCTCTGCCAACCTGCGGGATCTGAACCGGTCAATGAACTGGGAACTGCCCACTGACGGACCCAAGACCCTCAACGGACTGGTCGTAGAGGCCCTGGGGGATATTCCGGAACCCGGAATTCAGCTGGGTATAAAAGAATTTGATATGACAGTGCTCCAGACTGCGGAGAACGCGGTGAAGACTGTTCGCATTCAGTTGCGGGAAACCTCCTAGAGACACCCGGCCAGCCATTACCCGGCGATCGACCCGGTTGTGGCGGTCGACCGGAATGCCGCTGTCGAGGTAGGCTGGTCCCGCAACCAGAACTCTCCGAACAAATAATTCGATAACCTGACCCAGACAAGCAAATATGGCCACCGGCGCAAAGAAACCCAAGACAGTATTTCGCTGTAGCGATTGCGATACGGATCACAACAAGTGGTCCGGTCAGTGCTCCGGATGCGGCGCGTGGAACACCCTGGAACAGCAGGTCAATGTGACACCCTCTCGCAATACGCCTGCCGGCGCTGGACAGAGCAAGGTCACCACCCTGGACAAGATCAGCAAGAAGCGGATTGCCCGTCTATCCACGGGCCTGGTGGAATTCGACCGGGTACTTGGCGGTGGACTGGTTCCCGGCAGCACCCTGGTACTGGGCGGCTTCCCCGGCGCCGGAAAATCCACCCTGCTCCTGCAAAGCGCCTGCCAGATAGCCGAAACCCACCCGGTCCTGTATGTGGCGGGCGAAGAGTCCCTGGAGCAAATTGCGGACCGCGCCCAACGGTTGCAGCTACAAACAGACAAACTGAAGGTACTGGCCGAAACAGATATCTCAGCGATCACCGCAATCATGGAACGGGATCGGCCCGCGGTAGTCATCGTCGACTCCATCCAGGTCATGCACCATCCGGAGATCGATTCACTTGCCGGCAACACCACCCAGGTTCGCGAGTGCGCCAACTTGCTCAGCCGATTCGCCAAGCGTCTGAATAGCTCCGTCATCATGGTCGGCCACATTACCAAGAGCGAAAACCTGGCCGGTCCCATGACCCTTAATCACCTGGTGGACGCGACGATGATGCTTTCGAGCACTGACGACGCCCGCTATCGCATCGTGCGCTCGGACAAGAACCGGTTTGGTTCGGTTGCGGAGATCGGCGTATTCGCCATGACCGGCACCGGCATGAAAGAGGTTCGCAATCCGTCGGCAATTTTTCTAAGCAAGTCCAACAAGGAACTGCCCGGAAGCATTATCACCGTGCTGTGGGAAGGCAGTCGCCCCCTGCTGGTAGAACTGCAGGCACTGGTTGATCAGAGCGCCCTGGGCAACCCTCGACGGGTAACCGTGGGAATAGACAATACCCGGGTAGCCATGCTGTTGGCGGTGCTGAACCGGCATGGCGGCATCGCGGTTCACGACCAGGACGTATATGTAAATGTGGTCGGTGGAATACGGGTCAGCGAACCCAGCGCGGACCTGGCAATCTTATTAAGCGTGCTTAGCAGTCTCCGTGACCGGGCCATCCCGTCAGATACGTTCGCCTTCGGTGAAATAGGCCTCTCCGGCGAGGTGCGGCCCTGCGCAAACGGCCAGGAACGCATACGCGAGGCAGCCAAGCACGGCTTCAAGACCGCCATCGTGCCCGCAGCCAACGCTCCCAAGGGGTCAATCCCGGGCTTGAAACTGATACCGGTAAACAGCCTGCAAGAGGCACTGGACTGGGCACTTGAATCCCTGACTCCAGCCCGAGCTAGCCACCGGGAATAGCCGGGGTACGCCCGGGGGTTGATAATCCTGGGCATCGGCCTAAAAAAGTCCGAAAAAACCTAGAACTAACAATGCATTATCGAATAGACTTCAGAGTCAGTTAACTTTCGAGGGCACTATGGGCCTGGGTACATCTAACATCTGGAGCTCAAACTGGCTGGTCGCAGCAATTTACTGCGTTTTTTTTACCCTCCTGGCCGCATTTCCCCTCCGTAATTCACTGCACAGCGCCGAGTCAGCCCTGTTGACCCAGGCCATGAGCTGGACCAACAAAACGCCCTCCAATGACCTGGCGATCATCTCCATCGATCAGAAAAGCCTGGATAACGTTGGCCCCTGGCCCTGGCAGCGCAGTGTACTGGCACAGGTGATCGAGCTACTTGCAGACAACGGAGCCAGGGCGATTGCCACGACGGTGCGACTGGACACCCCTCAAAACGAACTCGGGCGATACCACCTGGAGCAAATCCGGGATCGTTTGCAATCCAGCAATGGCAACGAACAGAGCTTGCGACAGTCCGAGGATTACCTGGACAAGGCGCTGGCCGAGCTGAATACCGATAACAGCCTGGCAAAAATCATCGCCGCCGCTGGCAATGTATATCTTCCTATGGACTTCCCCAGTAGCGGCCACCCGGACGGCGTGTCACCTGAAAGCCCGGTCCAGTGGTTAGCCGATAGCCGACCAGCCCAGGCTCCCAGGGCAGGATTCGCACTCCAATCCCTGCCCGAATTCGCCTCCGTCGCTGCCGGCAACGGTCATCTGTACATGCCCAGCGACAGCGACAATGTAAAACGTCGGTTTAATTTGCTTGTGTCTTCCCAGGGCAAGCTTTACCCCTCCCTGGCTGCGCTGCTGGCCAGCGGCGTCAATCAAGACAAAACAATCACCGCCAGCCTGAACGCACAAGGAAAACTGCAACTTAACAACCTGGTAATCCCTGTTGATGAATCCCTTGCCGTCATCACGCACTGGTATCCCAGGCGCGGCGGCAAGTCAGCCTTCCCGGTAGACTCATTCTGGGACGTGTTTGCGGGCAATACCCCGGCGGATAAATTCCGCAACAAGGTAGTTCTGCTTGGACCTACTGACAGGCGTATTGCCCGTCGACTCAGCACCCCCCTGGGCGAAGGCACCGCCGAGGTTTTCGCCCTGGCCCACCAGGTATCAACCCTCGTTAACCAGCATTTCACCGAAAGGCCAGGCTGGGTTGTCCAGGCCGAGCGCGTTACCTGGTTCCTGGTTGCGCTTTACCTGGCGTTTATCCTCACCCGACTCCGGTCCCGAATCTCAGCCCTGATCACCCTGGGTGTCGTTGCTATCCTGTTAGTCACCAGCATGGCCATTTTTGTCTCTAAAGAGATCTGGTTCCAGCCGCTTGGCCCAATCCTGATGCTACTGGGCGGGCAATTGCTGATAAGCATAAAGGCGCTGGATTTGTTCAGCCGGATCCGCAAGGGACCGCCGGATGAGAAAATGGAAAGCGACCGAATGCTGGGGCTCGCATTTCAGCAGCAGGGCCAACTGGACCTGGCCTGGGACAAATTCAGGACCCTGCCCCTTGATGACGCCATGATGGCAATTCTTTACGACCTGGCCCTGGCCTATGAAGCCAAGCGAAAGCTCACCCGTTCGCGCCAGGTCTATGACCATATGGCCAGCTTCGACGCAGATTATCGCGATCTGCAGCAACGCATGCAGATGGCGCAGAAGCTGGAAGACACGGTCACCCTCGGGCTCCCCGGCGCAACCGGCCGGGTGCCGGTCTGGCTCTCCGAAGGCGGCCAGGACAAGCCCCGACTTGGCCGATACGTGGTGCAGGAAGAAATCGGCAAGGGCGCGATGGGTGTTGTCTACCTGGCCCTGGACCCCAGCCTCAACCGCAAGGTGGCCCTGAAGGCCATCCCCCTGGCCGAAGAATTCGATGAGGGCGTGCTGGAGGATGTGAAAAAGCGGTTTTTCCGTGAGGCGGAGGCCGCGGGACGGCTGGATCATCCCAACATTGTGGGTGTGTACGATGCCGGCGAGGACAATGACCTGGCCTATATCGCCATGGAATACATGGAAGGCAGCAGGCTGAGCGAGTTCACGTCCAGCACCACCCGACTGGCTGACGAGACCATATTGGAGTTGGGAGCCACGGTTGCCGAGGCCCTACACTACGCCCACGCCCGGGGCGTGGTGCACAGAGACATAAAACCCTCCAATCTGCTGTACAACCCGGAAATAAATAAAATCAAGATCGCTGATTTTGGAGTTGCCCGTTTTGATGAGAGCAATCGCACTCGAACCGGGCTGGTTCTGGGCACTCCCTCATATATGTCTCCCGAGCAAATTGAAGGAGAAAATGTGACGGGAGCCTCGGACTTGTTTTCCTTAGGTGTTACTCTGTATCAACTACTTACGGGATATTTGCCGTTCCGTGCGGATTCGTTGGCCAAGTTGATGTACAAAATAGCCAATGAACCCCATATGGCAGTGCATACGGTGCGGGATGACCTGCCGAATTGCATAGAACAACTGATTGGCAAGGCTCTGGCGAAAAAGCCTTTGGATCGATTTAAAACCGGCGCCGAGATGGCTCATGTCATCCGGAATTGTTTGACCACAATAAGAGAAGAAAGGGGCACTACCCCTAAACGCACATGAGCCTTCGGAATAAAATCAAAGTTGTTGAACTCACGGACACAGGAAAGATTCGTGACCACAATGAAGATGCAATTGGCAGCGAGAAGGATATCGGGCTGCTGGTGCTGGCCGATGGAATGGGAGGCTACAACGCCGGCGAAGTCGCCTCCTCCATCGCTGTAAAGACCATCCTCAAACAAGTTGAAGAGTCCCTGGAACGCCTGGGCGAGGACCGGGATGAAGTAGAGCCCCAGACCGGATTGTGGCGACAGAGCGTGATTCTGCGGGATGCAGTGGCCAGGGCCAACAAACTAATTCACAACCAGGCGCAGATCAGGCCTGAGTGCGAAGGCATGGGTACCACCCTTGTCTCCTGCCTGTTTTATAACAACCACGTCTCCATCGCCCATGTTGGTGACTCACGCATGTATCGCTTGCGAGACGGACGGTTTGAGCAACTCACCCTGGACCACTCATTGCTCCAGGAACTGGTGGATAGAGGTTTCTATTCCCAGGAAGAGGCTCAACGCTCCACCAACCGCAACTACGTCACCAGGGCGCTTGGGGTAGAAAAAGGCGTTGAGGTGGAGATTAACGAGTTCGAAGTGAAGCCCGGCGATTATTTTCTGCTGTGCTCAGACGGTTTAACGGATATGGTCGAGGATGAGGATATTCATTTAACGATCAGTACTTTTCATGATAATCTTGACATCGCTGGTCAACAATTAATCAAGCTGTCAAATGACCATGGCGGGAAAGACAACATATCCATAATTATTGGTTACGTGGCCCAGTCTTTCGGGGTGCGTAAAGGATTGCTCAAGAAGCTTGCGAGAAAGCTCAGATAAACCCAGTGAGGGCTTGGCATGGCACGTTTAATTCTCAGCCTAGACGGTCAATTAATGGCTGAATACAACATGACCAAGGAGCGGTACACCATCGGCCGCCTTCCTGATAACGACGTGCGCATCGATAACGCAGCCGTCAGTGGTCATCATTCACTAATCATCAACATCCTGAATGATTCCTTCCTGGAAGATCTGAACAGTACCAATGGCACGTACGTCAATGGCAAGCTGATCAAGAAGCACGCTCTTCAGAATAGCGATGTAATCACCATCGGCCACCATCAGCTCAGATTCGTTGATGGCGATGAAGGCGCAGATGATGACGATGAGTTTGAAAAGACCATGGTCATCAATCCCAGCAGCCAGAGCCAGGACAAGATCGACCGAGTACGCCAGCAGGTTGCAGAAGCTGCTGCCCAGCCCGATGTTGCGGCCCCCTCCACCCGCGGTGCAGGCATGGTCGTGATGGCCAAGCTACAGGTCCTGAGCGGTACATTCGCCGGTCGCGAACTGGAACTGAAAAAGGCCCTGACCACTCTTGGCCGTCCCGGACTGCAGGTTGCGGCCATTACCCGGCGTGCCGAGGGATACTTCGTGGTACACGTTGACGGCGGCAAAGACGATCGTCACCCGATACTCAACGGCGAATCCATTGGCGCCAAGGCGCGTAAGCTTGAAGATAGCGACGTGATCGAGATCGCCGGTGTGAAGATGGGCTTCTTCCTTACTTGAGGTATTGCACTGCCACCCTCTGGGTGACACCGCATAACATCTCGTAGGGAATGGTCCCGGCCAGCTGAGCCAATTCCTCAACCGGAAGGCCAGCGCCCCATAGCGTAAGGCTATCCCCCACCCGGGCTTCCGGGTGGTCGGTCAGATCCACTGTGATCATATCCATTGAGACGCGCCCAACCAGGGGGATACGACTGTCCCCCAGTAGTACCGGCGTGCCATTACCCAGGTGTCTGGGGTAACCGTCCCCGTATCCGATCGCAGCTACGCCTATCCGGCAATCCCGGCTGGCTGACCATGCCGAGCCATAGCCCACGGACTCGCCGGCCGCGACCTTGCGAATCGCTATAAGCTCGGTTCCCAGGCGCATGACCGGCTTGAGCCCCAACTCCTCTCCGGTCTTGCCCGCGATGGGCGACACCCCGAACAAGGCCAAACCCGGCCTCACCCACTGGGCGCGACTCTCGGGCCAGGACAACAATCCGGCGGAATTAGCGATACTGCGCTCGGCCTCCACGCCCCGCGTGGTCTTCTCGAATAACGCCAACTGGTTACGCGTCCCGTCGCTGGAGAGCACATCGGCGTTAGCCAGGTGGGTCATCAACACCAGCTCTTCTCGCACGGCATGCAGGCTACGCAGCCGGGCCAGGACCGCGGAAAACTCCTCTGGCCTGAACCCAAGACGGTTCATGCCCGTATCAATTTTTAACCAGACGGTGAACCGGCTATTGCGGCCGAAAGACTCCAACAACTCCAGCTGTTCATGGGAGTGAACAACCAGGTCACAGGCATTGGCTGCTGCCAGTTCGAGTTGATTACGATTAAACACGCCCTCGAGCAGCACCAGCCGCTGACCGACACCGGCTGCACGTAGCGCAACCGCTTCCTCGATTCGGGCTACCGCCAGCGCATCCGCATCGCAAAGCGCCTTGGCCACCGGAACCAGGCCATGGCCATAGGCATTGGCCTTGATGACCGCCAGGACCTTTGCCCCGTCGCTAAGCTTTCGTATACGTCTGAGATTGTGATTGAGGGCAAGGGTATCTACTGTGGCCCGACACAGTGCTGTCACTGAAAGGCCTCATCCACGTAGCTTTCGGCCATCAGGTTTTCAAACTTGGTGTACTGACCAAGGAAGGTCAGGTGCACTTCACCGGTAGGACCATTACGCTGCTTGGCGATAATGATATCGGCGATGCCCTTGCGGGTGGTTTCTTTATCGTAAACTTCATCACGATAAATGAAGCAGATCACATCGGCATCCTGCTCGATAGCACCGGACTCACGCAGATCCGACATCACGGGCCGCTTGTCGGTACGGGACTCCACGCTTCGATTGAGCTGGGACAATGCGATAACCGGGCAATCCAGTTCCTTGGCCAGGGCTTTTAGCGACCGGGAGATCTCGGAAATTTCCGTGGCCCGGTTTTCTGTATTGCCCTTAACCTGCATCAGCTGGAGGTAATCAAGCACGATCAGGCCAAGACCGCCGTTCTCACGAGCCAGGCGACGAGCACGGGCTCTTACCTCGGTGGGGCTCAGTGATGGCGTATCGTCAATGAAGATCCTTGCCTCGGACATTATCGCCACAGCGGAATTGATGCGATTCCAGTCCTCGTCGTTGAACTTTCCGCGACGCAAATTCGACTGGTCAACACGGCCGATGGAACCGATCATTCGGAAGCTCAGCTGTTCGGCGGACATTTCCATACTGAAAATGGCCACGGCCACGCCCGAACCAATTGCCGCATTCTCGGCGATATTCATTGCCAGG
>Ga0102853_1000125_pt1 | contig 14965 bp, 20 predicted proteins | sample Colrivmeta1370B3_FD_78181 | JGI IMG/M metagenome (GOLD analysis project Ga0102853, IMG submission 78181) | Estuarine microbial communities from the Columbia River estuary - metaG 1370B-3 | ecosystem: Environmental > Aquatic > Marine > Intertidal zone > Estuary | place: USA: Columbia River... | reverse complement strand
TGACAGACGCTCTAGCTTCTGCCTTGACTGTGGGGGTGCCGACAGCTCCTGTGGCTGAGACGCCTGTGACAGACGCTCTAGCTTCTGCCTTGACTGTGGGGGTGCCGACAGCTCCTGTGGCTGAGACACCTGTGACAGACGTTATAGCTTTTGCGACAACCGTGGCAGTGCCGACAGCTCCTGTAGCCGAGACACCTGTGACAGACGTTATAGATTCCGTGAGAACCGTGACAGTGCCGACAGCTCCTGTGGCTGAGACACCTGTGACAGACGCGCTAGCCCCTATCGTGACTGTGGGGGAGCCGATAGCTCCGACTGCCCCCGCGTTCGTAATAGAGCCTTCGCCAAAGGCGAGTTGACCCCACGTCCCCCGGCCCCAGCCGGTAAAGGGGACGGTAATATCAGTCATTAGGCCACGCGTACGATGGCGGTAGAGGCGCCTGTAGCTGGCATGACGACGGTAAAGTCACCGCCAGTAGACGTCTTATCCGCACCAAAATCCAGAACAGCGACCGCAGGGTTGCCTGCCGCCGTCGAGTTGTAGATCAACGCTCCGCGAGCCGTGATTGTTGCCAAGGACCAAACAGCGTCATTAAAGTCCAGATAGGCCGTGGTGCCGCTGGAGGTCGGGGTGATGTTGGTCAAAGCTGTGCCGCCGGCCACGTAGGCTGTACCTGAAACCTCGTTGGTCGCCGAATACGCGGTGGTTGTTGCGCTGAGAGTTGCAGAGCTGGTATAGAGAGCGATCTTAAAAGTATCTCCCGTCCCATTAGTGAAATCATGTACGCCCTTCAAGATTTCTACCTTGAAAGAAGTGCAAAGAAAGTTACCGGTGAATGCCATGTGCTAGGCTCCTTATGATGTAGGGTTGTTGGAAAGCATCACGCATGACGTTCCCCATTTCTGTAGTTGTCCATTTTAAGTTTTATGTCCAACCCAGAGACCTCGTTCAAGGCCTCTTTGTACCGTGCGGTGTATTGCGATATAAGGTCGGGCTCGCCTTTCATGAACGTGTAGGCCTCAACCAGCGCGCCATATAGGAGCGCTGTGTCGGCGTTCTCGCCAAACCAAGATGTACCTGTAGTCACGATAGACGGCGGATCATAGTAATAATGCAGCTCGATGACATAGTTACCGTCCGGAGTTGGAGCCAAGATGAAGTTGCCATTTTCGGTCTCGACGCCACCAGAATACGTGTCTCCGTCAAAGTTACCGTAGTATTTTGGGAGCCCGGTCGTGGCGTTGGAAGGATAGGCTTCACGGAGGAAGTTTACATCCTTGTCAAGTAGGTATGTGTAATCCCCGCTGTCATCAACAACGGCAAGAGACAGCACGGATAAGAAATCACTCGGGCGGGCAAGATACTGGCTGCCGCTTGTCACAGACCCCGTCACGTTCTTCCGTAACTCAGGAACCATAATAGTGCGGACAATCCGCTGCTCCGCTTGGCGGATGAACGTCGGAATCTGCGAGACAAAAGTTGCCTCGTCGTTTTCCGTGTAGTCCTGTATGGCCTGCGTTAGCTCAGCATAATTCATGGTTTAGCCCATTCGTCCGTAGCCACCGCCTTTGGTAGCTGCGCCCATACCACGACACATGCCACCACCGGCTTTTTTCATAACTGCATCCCCGCGCTCGGCGTTCGGGCTAACATCTACAGGACGTTCCCGAGGGCGCATAGGCTTCTTCGGCATAGGCTTAGAGTCCCCACGCTCGGCGTTCGGGCTAACATCTACAGGGCGCGCCTTAGGACGTTTGGATGTTTTCGGTGCGGGCATTGTCAGTCTCCTGTCGTGACAGTTACGGTTCCTATAGAACCTACCATATATTGAGCCGGATTTCCTACAGGATTCCAACCCCACAGAGCGCGGCTTACTTGCATAGACGTGTCTGGCCGAGGATCAACCAGAGATTGGGGATCAAAAATCTTAACGCGGCCGAGGAAGTTTTGCGGGTGGTCGGGGTCTACGACGTCCTTGCCGACACGCATCCCGGTCTTCGTCCCGTTCTTGTATTCCCATACGAGGTCGTTCAGCGGGTAGCGAAACCCGGTCTTATCGCAGTACCCGAAGGCCTGTTTTCCAGCCGCACGGGGCATTAGATCGGCCCCATATAAGGCACAAACCGCGATGAGGAGCGATCTTCGTCTTCACCGGCAGCCAATGCGAACTGTTCTTCGTACTCCGCTTTGAGCTGCGGTAGACGGAATGAAGCGTCTGGCTTCTTCATAGCGAGCTGGTAGGCCATCCCCGACACCAATGCAGGCACAAACCGTGGAGGTACGGATGCGGTAGCCCCGACACCAGACGCCAGCCCGTCGATGCCCTTGAGGCGGTAGTAGGATAACGTGTACGTCGTAGTAGTGTCAGGCACAGGCCATACCGTGATGGTCACGTCACCTACGTTGCGAGCGACGTAAATCTGGGTTGGGCGCCCTGCGGTGTTCTTGTTAGTCTGCTGAGCGTAGGTAGATACGCTGATACGCTCAAGCGATGTATCCACTTGGTTTGTACCATCTCCAGTACGCAGCTGATGCTCAATCAGATCAATCGTATCAACAGGCATAGTGTATGCTGCGGTGCCCGCCGTTAGGGTTTGCGTACCCGACTCGATCGTGAACAGGTTAAGTCCACGGTTCTGCCACTCAAGCGTGAGCAGGTTTAGGCTCCGACGGGCGGTCTTTAAGTCGTACCCAGAACGAAGCTCAAGGCCTGCGCGCTCGTAGGCCTCCTCAAATAACTCGGGTAGATCGGGTACGACGACAGCCATTACTTAGTCCTTACGTTGCCAATACCCCCACCCTAGCAAGGCGGGGGTCTTTTTTGCTGGGTGACTTACCTTCAGCCACGAGTCTACTCGTAAATCAACGTGCAGGAAGTGATGTTTGTAAGTGTCACATGCATATCATCCGAATGCAAAATGCCGTCATCAGGGATCATCAAGTCGCTCTGACCCGCCACAGCAGGAGTAGCGATATCCAACCGAACCGTGCCAGAAGCCCCGCCGTCTCGAATGACGATGCTGCCTGCTGATGCGGGGTTTACATAGTACACCCCTTTAAGACGTGCTCGGCCGCCGTAGGCCTCGCCGGTAGCCGTGACCGTGACTGCGTGTACCGTGCAGCTCATTTGTCATCACCTTTTTTAGCGGGCTTCTTAACCACTGGTACCTGTGTAGGCTTTACTGGCGCCGCTACGCGGCGATCCAGCTCGGCCTTGCTTGGCGGGTTTTTAGGGATAATACCCATAATTCACCTACGAATCCGAAATAGTGGCGCCGGTATCAGACCGCTTCCAGTCAGTACCGTCGGAGAACGCCAAGATTGCGGCGCCAGCGGCACCATCGGATACATAGACTAGAGTCCCTGCGATGCTTGTTGCAGCAGGAGCTGTAGCTACTGTGTATGTTGGGACTTGGATGGCGCCTACAACATCACCTGTGATGTCGCCGGTAAAGCCATTAGTGGACACTACTGGTCCAGAGAAAGTTGACGAACCCATGGAAATCTCCTGTCGGGGTAAGTGTCAGCCACATCATGCGGCTGTCAGGGATAATGCGAGAATACACCACAACGTAATAAAAAGAAAGAGGGGCCATACCGGGAGGTGTACAGCCCCTCTCACAGCATAGTCATGGGAGGGACCTATGCTTATGGGCAGTATACTACATTAAGAAGAAAAGAAGAAGGGCCACACATTTCTGTGCAGCCCCTCTCTTTAGTCCACTAAGCAGTGCTTACGCAGCGCCCGGAGAACCGTAGATACCAAGCGGATCGGAAACGCCGAAAGAGTAGCGTTCGCGCGCTTTGTAACGGACGTTACCTGTATCGAAGTCGCCGTCCATAGACGTTGACAACGGAGTACGCACAAAGTGCTTCATGCCGTTAGGGATGTCAGTCGTCATGAACCAAGCGTCGTTATCCGTCAGGTAGTGGTTTACACGGTAACCTTCAGGGATCGAACCGTTGGACTTCAGAGCGTTGAGGTCGTTGTCGGCAGTGCCAACGCGGAGCTCTGTCTGAAGAAGACGAGTCGCTACGAACATAAGCGCAGGTGGAACGATGAGCTTACGCGGGCGAGCCGCGATGAGCAGATTGCGCTCGTCAGTGTAGGCAGCGATGTCGATGACTGCCTGCTCAAGCGAAGTTTCGTTCAAGTCAGCAGGTGTGCCCGGACGGTTAGAGTTGGTGCCGCCTGCCACTGTTGGGTGAGCAGTGCTGAACAGTGTGACACCGTCACCAGAGTTGAACGTGTCAAACCCTGCGTTCAGCAGCGAGGCCGCCTTGACCTGCTTTGTGTACGCCATCGCACGAGCAAGTGCTTTGGTGTAACGCGCGGAGAGCGAGTCGTACAAGTTATCTTCCATCGCTTCTTCAGTGATAGAGAAACCCATCGCAACTGTCTCGTGCGTGTAGCGAGAAGTGAACGACTCTTGCGCGTTGTCGTAAGAAATCGCGGAGCCTTCTGCCTTTGTCGGTGCAGCACCGAAGCCAGAAAGTTTCACTTCTTCTTCGAACGAACGCTCGGAGTTTTCAGTTTCGTAGAGTTCCGAATGTTCGTTCTCGTAGGAGTCATACTCCATACCAAACAACGCATTAAGACCCGGGAGAAGCTCTTTTAGGAGCTGGGCGCGTGAAATAGCCATGTTTTAGCCCTCCTTACAGGCCAACAGCATTGGTCATGCTGCTGTAGCCGGGGTTGAACTTGACCAGAACGTCTGGAAACGCGTCCCCGATCGGCGAAACTGCGGATACAATGCGGAAAGCCGCAGTTGTGGTCACAGTGGTGGCATCCATTGCAGATGTAGAGTTGCCCGTGGCAGTGTTGCCAGTGGATGTACTCTGCGCTGCAGCGAAGAACGTGTTTGCGCCAATATCAGACTGATCGGCAGCGCCGTCCAGCTGTACTTGGAACAGTACGATCGGATCGTCTACAACGTACGCTTTGATGGATGTGCCAGTTGGCGCGGCAGTACCTGAAGGGTAATACTGGGAGAAGATAACTTGTCCCTGCGCGTTGACATATTCACAACCCATAAAGACACCCAGCGAACCTGTGAGGGTCGTGCCGGTTGGCAATGCGTTTGTAGTGCCGTCGGCACCGGTTGCGGTTGAAAGTGCGATGTAGCCATCAGCGCCGATATGAACGACTTGACCGTTGAAGAGGTTTGTTGCCTCCCCAGCAGGGTCGATCAGATACTGGGACGTTGCCCCAGAATACGGCAGGCCATCGGCACGTTTTACGGGCTTCAGCCCGTAGGGAGCGGCAGTAGTAGCCATGGTAGTCTCCTTAGTGCGTTAGTCAGCAATTACTTGCCAAAATTCGTCCGCGACGAGCGCTCTGGTTTCAGAACAGGCATACGCGGATCAGATTCACGGAGGTAGTTACGATCAACTGAGTCCATCTGCTGTCTAGCTTTCTGGCTCATTTGCTCGGTACGATCCTCCACAATTTCGGTCGGGATAGAACACAGAAGCAGTCCGCCAACCTCAATATTGCCCCGAAAACGTGAATCCACGTCCGAGATAATCATGAGTTCGGGATGGTCTTCAGCCTTCACGGGAATATAGCCCTCACGAAAACGCATGGAAACGTTACGGTTATCTGCCTCACCTAATGTAGATGTGCGAATCCAACGAAAGCTCAAGCCTTCGCGAGGTTCGGGGGTGGGTAGAGCCGAAGGTTGGGTCCATCTTTTAGTGCGTTCACCCGACTCGCGGGTTTCTTGGGTGCGTGGGGTCCGATCAGACATTTCTCTGGTCCTTAAGTAGTTGCGCCGCATAGCGTTCAGGAGTCAAACCCAGTCTCTTGGCGAGAGAAATCTGAGTTGAGGTCAATTTAATCTTGCGTGGATTTTTTCCGCTTCGATCAGCGGAAGCCACCACGTTGGCTGTTTTCCTAGGAGCCGCATTGACCTCTTGCGCGGAGCCTTCGAAATTCTCCGGGAAGCGCTTGCGCATCCCTTCGTTAATCTTATCATAATACGTTTTAGTGTTTGGATCAATACCACTCCGTACCAATCTCTCGTGAAGACCGTAAGCCGCCCCGGTCATCTCCTCATCCTTACCAAACCAATCATTGTCAGAGAGCCAAGCCCGCTGCTGCTGGTCAAGAGCGGGACTTTTTGCGTACTGTTGAGCCGCTTTCTGCAGCTGATCCGGTCCGTACTGGGGCTGAATTGGCTGCGGGCGGTAGTTCTGGACTTGCTGCAAGCCGTGCTGAGCGCGAGTGAGTTTCTGCTGCGCCTCAAGCAACGCGTCGGAATCTCCGGCCTCATAGGCCGTCTTATAGTCCCGCTTAGCCTGTTCCAGTTCAGACGAGTAGCGAGCCTTGGCGCTCTCCACGACACTTGTCTGGCCTTTTGACAGCCGGTCACTTAGACTTTTGTTCTCTTCAGCGGCTTTCTGGGCGTAGTTAATAGCCTCTTCGCGCATGCGAATGGCTTCTTGCTTAGCCCGCTCAGCTTCGTGGTACTCAAATTTCAGCTGCTTGATGCGCTTTTGTACCGACTCGCTGTATTTCTCGACTTCGTCATCGTCAGGCAGGTCTGCCTTGTGATCCTCAGGGAGGCGAGGCTTCTGCGCCTCGGGGACGTCGTCGATAATTTCAACTTCAAATCCGTCATCGTCATCCAGATCAACCGTCAGGCCGTCTGTTTGGTCTTCTGCGCGTGCGATAGTGTTCATAGCTTAAGCCCTTGTATAGCCGCGTGGATCGTCTACGACGGCTTCCACGGTGTCGTCATTGATAATGCGAAACTCTTTCCCGCCAATCTTAAAGCGAGTTCCAGAGTACGAGCGGAAGATTACAAAATCACCTTCTTTACACCACGGTCCCGTAGGAAACCGCGTTGCGTCCGCGTATGCTTCAGCTCCAACTTTCAGCACAAAGCCGATGATTGACGCTGTAGATTCCGCGGATTTCAAACTATCAGGCATATACACGCCGCCCTCGGTCTTATCTTCGACCTCTGCGATGGCGATAAGTACCCGGTAGCCTTTTGGTTCGGGTAGTTTGTGGATGAGGTTCTCATCCATAGGAGTCGTTTTATACATATGCTTCCCTTGTCATGCAGCGGTTGCGGCCCGCCGTGGCCTGCCTCGGATCACCCGAGGTTAATGGAGCCATTACAGCTCCATATTCCGTTCCGTCATCTCATCGAGGTCTTCTTCAACTGCGTTAAACGCGTCTAAGCGCCCAACGATTCGCTGGTATCCGGCGTAATCGGTTACGGACCCTGCAGCGAGGTAGTCTTTAAGTTGCTCTCGATACTCACGAATTTTAATCTTTAGAACTTGTAGTTCGTCCATTGCCTACTCCCTTAGCTAAATCAGTGGCTATCTTCACGCCCAGTTTGGCACCTTCTGTCTTCTCTTTCCGAGAGTTGGTGTCAAGTTGAGCGGCCAGACGTGCGCTGACGTTTGCTGCATCTCGCTGCATTTCTGCATCGAGGCGTTCCTTCTTGAGCTCGAGATCGCCCGCAGTCGTGACCGCGCGGATTTTGAGTTCTTCTACTTCGATCAAGGCACGGTGCTTCGCCTGATCTTCCTTCAGCTTAACTTCACGAGCTTTAAGCTCGAGCTCTGCCTTCTGGATTTGTGTGAGCGGGTCTTGAGCCTGCTGCTGCGCCTGCAGCTGGGCAGCCTCAGCTTGGTTACCCTTGAGCAGCTTTTCTGCAGCAAGCGCGGTCATGCGAGACACCTCACGCTCCATATCCTCGGGCAACGGAGCCTCTGGGTCAGGAAGCTCTACGCCAAGACGTTTCTGAATCTCGACACGGTACTGCATAGCGATGTGCTCGGTAAGGTGTGAGGCCATACTGCTCTGGATAGCGCTTGCAAACGGGGACTGTCCGACCATCTGTTGGATTTTCGGGTCTTGGGACATAGCCATGTGTACCTGAATATGGGCATCGTGGTCCTGATACGCGAACGCTTTCACAGGTTCCTGCTTGAGCATCGCCATGTTCTCGGTGACTGGATCAGCCGGTTTAATATCGTCTGGTAGCTTGATAATGTCGTCGGCGTCTTGAATACCAAGAACCTCAAGCATCTGGCGGTGCAGCTTACCCATGTCGTAGAGCTGTGGAGCCTGCTGTGCCAGCTGGAGCGCCGACTGATACTGGACCACACGCTGTGCCATTGTAGCGGCGTTAGGATCAGAGACAGGAATAACGTCAATACGGCCATCAAAGTCCGAGATACGGCTAAACGCCTCCCCTTCTTCATCTTCCATATACGCATATTCAGCGGGCATATACTCGTAGATAACCCGCGCGATGAGGCGAAGCTCACGTTTCATCGAGGCGTGCAAGCGCGCCTGAACACCCGACATTACCTTCAGTGACCGCTCCATGAGGGCCAGCGTGGTGCCTACAGGCGCGTCTGGGTTCATATTGCCTACTTGGACGTCAGCAACAGACCCGATGCGACGGCCCTCTTCAACGACGTTTCCGAGCAGCTGGTACAATACACCTGACGGCTCTTTGTACGGCAAGAACGTAATCGAGTCACGGATGGCTCCACCCGGAATGTCCACGTCGCGGAACTCACCCGGCATGATCGGTGTGTCGTCGCCGCGGATACGCATCCCGCGGGCTTTGAGACCGCCCGGCAGGTTAGATAGAGTGCCGGCGTCGATGAGCTGACGCATAATAGACGTCGCGGACTTCGCCAAACCGCCAATAAGGTGGATCAGGCCTGTGCCGTAGAACCCAAGACCCGGAAGATAGCGATAATGCACGAAGTGCATCAGTTTCTTCTTCTTGGCGTCTGCCTCGTCCCAGTTGCGACGAATAGACAAGACCGTGCGGGACGACTTGTCGATAGTAATAATGTATGGGCGCGCGATAGCATCGTCGTCATCGAACCCCTCCGGCATGTTCATGTCTACATGCATTTCAAGCAGCGTGTGGCGATCGTCGTCATCAAGGACCGCCTCTTCGCCGTCGATGCCGTTATACTTCTCTTGGATATCCGATATATCTGCGGCCGGTGCTGGCAGGTCTACGTCACGGTAGAACCCGTTAAGCTGCAACTTGAGGATTTCGTTGGCGTCCGTCTTCATCACATGCGTGTATCGTGGGCATGTCTGTAGGTCTGAGGCGCCGTATGAAGCCACGAAGTCTTCAACTGGCACGAACATAGCAACAGGACGTTCACGGATCGGATCGTAGTAAACCTTCTTGAACGCGGAGCCGGCCAGCGGCAGGCGGAACAGCATCTGCTCCAGCTCGTCGCGGTACTCGGTCATCTCTTCTGTGAGCTGGTAATTCAGCTCGTTTTGCACGCGTTCGGCTTGTTTAGTCTTTTCTGGTGTCAGTTTGCCAAGAATCTTGGTTTTTACAGGTCCAGATGCAGGGAAAATCTCCCCCATAGCCTGTGCTTGGAACCGTACAACAGCCTCGGTCAGGAGCGGGTGGAAAACCCCAGAGGCGCCCTGCCACGGCTGGCTACGCTCTTCTACCTTGAAACCAAGCAGGTCGAGGCCCTTCATGTATGAGGTGGCCCAGTCTTTGCGGGACCGGCGGTCAGACTCGAAGTCAGATACCAACTCACTGGCCATAGAAGCCAGATCAGCATCGTCGATAAGCTCGGCTAGGTTCTCGCTATGCTCCTCGAGCATCTCCTCACCGGGAATTTCTCCAGTGAAATCAATGATCATACCGCCGTCGTCGGTCTCGATAGAGACGGCCTCGGCACCCTCAATCTCAAGCTCAATGTCCTCGGGCTCGATTTCCATCCCGTCGTTCTCAATCTCGTCCTGCGGGATGATAAACGGTTGCTGTGACTTATCTACGGCCATGATGGCTCCTTATCGAGAAAACATTCCAAGCATAGAGGCGAGTCCGCCGGACATCGCCGACTGTCCACCTGCGTAAGGCGACTGTTGCTGCTGGTAGCCTCCACCTTTACCGCCACGAGACGCAGGTTGTCCACCTTTACCGCCTTTACCACCCATACCGGATTGATAGCCGTATGGCGACTGCTGCGGTGCCTGCTGCGCCGGCTGCTGCATATACTGCATAGGCTGATAGCCGTATGGCGACTGCATAGGTTGCTGTTGGCCGTATGGCGACTGCATAGGTTGCTGTTGGCCGTATGGCGACTGCATAGGCTGATAGCCGTATGGCGACTGCATAGGCTGCTGGTATCCGTAGGACGTCTGCATAGGCTGGTAGCCGTATGGCGACTGCGGCATAGCGTTTAACCTCGAGGCTTGAGAGCGCATTGTGTATGGATCAACGGAATACTCCGCAGGCTGCTGGCCGATTAGATTCGGGTTCGGTTGGTACTGGAACGCGGGCGGCTGTTGCGGCTGCCCAAAGCTGCCCCAGCCTTCCCCGCTTTGCCCGCTTTGCGTGCTTTGGCCGCTTTGCCCGCGGTCACGGTCACTACCTGTCGCGGGACTGAATGCCCCACTGCTGCCGCCTTTATTGCTCATGCCTGCGATAGCCTGACTCGGTTTGCTGGTTAGAAACGGATCGTTGACGCCGCCCGGCATGTACGACAGCGGAGTGTTCATAGTCGTTGTGCGCGTATTGTATCCGGAGCCAGCGGGGGTAGTACCCGGTCTCGCAACAGGCCGAATCGACGCTGTCGGAGCATTTGAGCGGCTGGAATTGCTGGAATTGCTGGAATTGCTGGAATTGCTGCTTCCTAGCGGCTTAGCGCCTACGGCGTTAGATATCCCGCCAAGGGCGCCACCAAATGTGGAGCCTGACGTGCCGGCCCCGCCGCCGTCAAACATGTCTTTAATGCTAGTGTAGCCGCCACTGCTGCTGTTGCTACTGTTGCTGCTGCTTCCGCTAGTACCGCCGCCACTACCCATCCGCCGTCTCCTGTATCATAACAAGTCCGACTATACCTTAATACACCCTAGTATGGCAACGCTAGTAATAGTCCGCTTTACGTCGGTAATCAAAGGCGTCCTCGGGCTCGTCTGTAGGGAGCCTCAAGAACCCGCCTTGGCGAAATCGCATGAGTGCCATAACCATAGAGTCAACCAAGTCATCGTGCGCGCCGTACGGAAACGCCGCGACCTCCTCGATGAGCTCCTCCGCCCATCGCGTAGTCGGTACCCAGCACATTCCCGTAGCAATAATGTCAGATACAGCGTTGAGGCGCGCATGCTTGTCTCCGGACCCGCGATGCGGCGTATATTCCTGCAGCGGGATGCCCATCCGGCGTAATTCTTGGTAGATCGCCACCCCAGCGGACTTTTTCTCCACGATGAAGCTGTCTGGTTCCCACTCTTTCCAGTGGTCGAGGCACATCTGCTTGAGCTCCGGGAACTCCAGCCGCTCCTTTATAGAGTTCAGCAGGATCAGGCCGGGCTCCCCGGTCTCCTCGTTAAAGAACACACCCCAAGTTGTTAAGGCGGTGAAATCGGCTCGGCTATGCTTCTCGGCAGCTGCATCGAGCGATGATATGACGTATTCGCAGACCGGAGGCCGCTCCTTACCCCACACATTCCACCATTCCCGCTTAACAATCGACGCTTCTTCAGATGTCGGGTTCTGCTGATACTGGGAGTTCCACTGAAACGCAGGCATCGAGGCTTTTGTACGCTTCAGGGCCGGTACATCGAAGAACTCCGGCCACAGCGCAACCTCCTCGGTCTCGTTTGTCTCGTTACCATCCTCGTCGAGGACAGGTTTCTCCAGCAGGGCGGGGAGCTCCACGACCTCGTACTGGTCAGACCCCTCATTCTGCACCATATCCTGAACAAGCCGCCCCGTGAGGTCCACCTGCGACCAGCGGGTCTGGACCACCGCTACACGCCCTCCGGGCATCAGGCGGGTCCGCGCGCCGTAGGTGAACCACTCGTATGCTTTCTCAAACACGTCCAAGTTACCATTCAAGATGTCCTGCTCCGAGTGCGGGTCGTCGATCAACAGCAGGTCAGCACCACGACCAGCCAAGGCCGAGCCAACGCCGCAGGCGAAATATTCACCTCCGAAGTTTGTGTTCCATCTCCCGGCCGACTTGGAGTCGGAAGCAAGCGCCACATCAGGAAATATCTCTTTAAAATCGGAAGAGCCGAGGATGTTACGCACCTTGCGTCCGAAATCCACCGCGAGGTCCGTGGTGTGCGACACCATCATCACCTTCTTGCCGGGGTTCCGCCCTAGGAACCACGCAGGATAATACACTGAGACAAGTTGAGACTTACCGTGACGGGGCGGCATGTTAACACAGATGCGATCTTTTTCGTTGGATTCGATCGCCATAAGCTGGTCAGCGAGGATTCTGTGGTGCCGGCCTACCTTATAGTCAGGCTGCATGGCCTTGCAGAACTCGATCAGGTCATCCTGCACCGATTTCTGGGCTTTTCGGCGCTCCAACTCTTCCACTTGCGCTATAACTGCCGTAACCTCACGGTCGCTGAGCGTATCTAGATTCGCAAGAAGCGTCTGCAGCTCCTCTTCCGAGAACCCTAGCCCCTCTTTTACTAGGTCTTTCATCGCTCATCCCAAGCAGCATCGAGCGTTTCCGCTGTCAGGGGTGTCTCGACAATTTCGGCATCTTCGCACGAGGGCGTCACATCGACTAGCTTAGAGAGCTTGGCCCGCAGGGAGTCCCGCAGCTCGTCGGACGTCTTATGCGTCACCGTGACCTCGCTCTTTTCGGCGAAAAGTCCGACATCACTGATTTTACCAAGCAACTCCAGTGCCTTAATCCTAATCCGTGGGTCCGGATTATCGGTCTCTTCTAGGAGTTTATTGGTGACGAAGGTCCGCACCTGCTGTGCATCTTGCACAATATTGTGACTAAAGGTTCGTAATTGGTGGTCTATTGCGCGTAGGGCTGCTGGTGTCATTTGTGCCATCCGTTTATCCGTCATTGCCTTGGAGGCATCCACGGGGTTCTGTGCGTAGGAAAGAGTAACCTCCCCTGCGAGTTCGCAGTCGTCGGGCTCGAGATGGACCTTCAGGCCATAGGTCACGAGCCACTCAACCGTCGTTGCTGCACCAGACATTCTCACCGCTAGATCGAGCACCGGAGGGGTTCCCGTAGGGGGCTTTGGCCCGATGGCAGGTACAAAATGTGGTGTCATACACTCTAATATATAGCAATACTCCACTTCGTGCTAGCGGGCGCGCAAAATATACCCCCCACCTGCTGGCACGGGACTCCAATGGGGGGTGGGGTTTAGCAGAAGGGGGGTGGGGTCTAGCTACAGCCAAACCGATTTTGGACCCCCGGGGGGGTCTGTTTTATTTTTGTTGGAGGGTCTGTTCTCGTAATGTTCTAAAAACTAAAAAGTTGGCGCGGAATAGTATTATACAGGAGAGAGGGCGCGTTGCTCCACGCGGAGGGTAGGGGGTAGGTGGGGGTCGGTTATATGCCATATATAACCCTATAACGCGCTACATTCTGTCACGTTACGCTGTCAGTCCCTATCAATGCGTGACATTGTGTGTCATAAGTTGGTTATCGGAAAGACAAAACGTCACCGATTAATTCAACCTAGTGAGGAAATATCCCATGACAAATTTTAACCTGACAACCATCGCTTCCGTGATCAATGCATATGCAGGGGCCGCCATTAAGACGGAGGCCGCGGCAAAGAAGCTCGAGACCGCGGCGCAAACGCGTGACAAGCAAGTGATTAACTTTGCCGATGCAGTGCGCGGCATGGGCTTCACATCGTGCGATGCCTTCCGCTCTAACAAGGCGGGCAAAGGCGAACACCATGACGCGGTGCTTGAAACGGTCGCGGTCGCGATGCTGAACAAAGCGGAATTGGTTGCCTTCCACTCAGACCAAGCGGCCTTCAAGCTTGGCGGCAAAGACGGCAAAACGCGCATCTATAGCGCAAAGCACAATGCCGCGACCAAGGTTAAGAACATGCTTAAGCGCCTACTCGATGCAGCCGAACCGTTTGTGACAGGCGAGCGTGATGCAAAGAAAGAAGCGGCCGCGCCAAAAGGCGCCAAGGTAAACGCCAAGAAAGACCTTGATGTTTACATCGCGGAAACAATGGCGGCGATGCTTAAGCGGATCCTGACCGATGCCAAGGCGGCCGCGCCTACTGGCAAGAACCATGAAGAACTGCGCAAGCTTATCAAGGCGGCAAGCGCCGACACCGCCAAGCTTCTTAAATAAGACAATCGCCCCGCTCGAAAGAGCGGGGCTTTTTTGTGTCTCGCCCCGCTCGAAAGAGCGGGGCTTTTTTGTGTCCACCGTTTGGCGCCTCAACAAGGCGTTGAGTCACCAGTTACCTAAGCAGCACAGGGCACGGGGTTATTCGCGCCGTATAACGCAGCGCAGCATCCAGCGCTTTCGGTTTCACCAAGACCGTTCAGTCACCAGTTACTCACACAGCACAGGGCGCGAGGCACAGCGCAACACAGCGCAGGTCGCTAGGTTATACGCGCCGTATAACTCGTTCAGTCACCAGTTACTCACACAGCACAGGGCGCGAGGCGCGACTCAACCTAGCGCGGGGTTATACGCTCCGTATAACGTGTTGTGGTAAGATACACGACGGGACCTTAGCGCTACTGACGTCGTATATCACGTGAAAGCGGTAGTATCACGTGTTTGATTTCCGTTTGTACCTGTTGAAACGGGCTTTGTACCGGCTTTGTACCTGTGAATTTCAGCCTACTGGAACACGATTTCGCTGATTGTTTACAGTGGGTTACGTCTAATTGTTCCCGTGTTCCTGATTCTGAGAAAAAAGATGGGTCTGGGCGGAAGCGAGGGGGCGCGGCCGAGTCAGCACCTCGAAGACCGCAACCATTTTTTCTGACCCCATACACTCTCTTTTTGCCAGAACATTTGGAACTTTTGGAACTTAAGCAAAGTTCTATATATATATATCTCTAAAAAGTATAATAATAATAGGGACTTAGGAACTAGAACGTCTACCAAAACTAAAGGCAAAATCATGTTCCAGTCGACTTTTCTACTCAGAACACGTGGAACACATCTTGCGTATATGGAAAACCGTGTTAT
>Ga0102853_1000107_pt1 | contig 17254 bp, 8 predicted proteins | sample Colrivmeta1370B3_FD_78181 | JGI IMG/M metagenome (GOLD analysis project Ga0102853, IMG submission 78181) | Estuarine microbial communities from the Columbia River estuary - metaG 1370B-3 | ecosystem: Environmental > Aquatic > Marine > Intertidal zone > Estuary | place: USA: Columbia River Estuary... | reverse complement strand
GTAGTACTAATTACAACTACGTAATATATAATATATTATAGTGTACGATTCTCCACGGTATTGAATACTGAAGCTGCTCTGAGCAGAGAACGGAGAATTATGGAGTCATCAAGTCGTATTTTGAATTCAAGCGCTGCGCGCGGACCGAGGCCTACGGAATATTGTTATTTGTTAGTAGTAGGAATTAGGAATTTACCACTGCGCACCTGCGCATGAGCTGTATCATATATTTAAAACAAACTAAAAAAGAAGTAATGGCACGAATAAAACGAACTGCCCGCAACTGGACCGGAGGAAATGCTCCTATTAATGAACCACGGAAATCTGTGAGGCAGTTGCATCACCTTTGCATTCGTTTTATGCACTACAGGAATTTAGGTAACTCGGTGGCGATGGTGGGTAAGGTCAATAAGTTACTCGGGTGGTTCAATCGTCACAAAAACGACATTGTATTTTTCAAAGCAGCAACAATGTACACCGATTTTGATGGCCGCACTGGTCTCCACTACATTGTACAAGTGGATGATTCATTTCAGGTCATCGATACATGGCTGAAGTATGCACCAGAAACAGCACAAGTAAAGGATAAATATGACAAGCTGCCCCTTCATGATGCATGCTTCCATGGATTCTCTTTGGAAAAAGTGATGGCCCTTTTGGAAGCATATTCGAAGGGCGTCGAAGAATTAGATGTTAATAGGAACCTGCCTCTTCATTGTGCATGCAGTAATGGACCCTCCCTAGAAGTAGTGATTGCCGTTTTGAAAGCATATCCAAAGGGCGTCGAAGAAACAAACGTACATGGAAAGCTGCCCCTTCACTTTGCCTGCTACCATGGATCCTTTGAAGTAGTAAAGGTCCTTATTCAAGCATATCCAAAGGGCGTCGAAGAAAGAAATAACGAAGGAGAGCTGCCCCTTCATATAGCATGCCGCAATGGATCGTCTTTGGAAGTAGTTATGGCCCTTGTTGAAGCGTATCCAAAGGGCACCGAAGAAAAAAGTAACGATGGAGACCTGCCTCTTCATTTAGCATGCTACCATGGATCCTCTTTGGAAGTAGTGATGGCCGTCGTGGAAGCATATCCGAAGGGCGTCAAAGAAACAAATTTGGATGCGAACCTGCCCCTCCATTGTGCGTGTTATCCTGAGACAGATTTCTCCATAGAAGTCATTAGCTTATTGCTTAAATCGTACCCTGAAAGTATCGATGGCGAAAAAAACGAGACAAAGGCATCACACTTATTGCGAGGTTGGGCAAACACGACGCAGGGTAATGTTAGCGATGTTTTGAACAAAGCCATCATTGGGGGACACTTGTTTGCTGTGAAACTGTTTCTCATTGCGTTTCCACAAAGTGTTTTGATGCGAGATATACATGGAATGGTTCCTTTGCATTATGCTTGCTCCAATATTGCATCCATGGATATAGTTATGGTTTTATTGGATGCAGCTCCAGAAAGCACAATCATCCTAGACAAATTGGGACGAACTCCGTTGCAGGTTTTCATGCCATTCTCAAAGCTCAAAAATGAAAATGGAATGTTACCGTTGCATTTTCAGGCAGCACATTCAAAATCTCTTACTGTCAACTTTCTAAAGTTCTTGGTTGCTGCTTACCCTGATAGCATAGATGTTCCAGATAACCGTGGAATGTTACCTTACCAATACGCATTCATCAACAACAAATTTTTGTCCGTTGACGTGTTGATGTATTTTGTTTTGATAAATATCCAGAGAGTATAGACGGTACACCGGAAGTGCAGGAAACAAGCTTTGGAGATTTAAATTTCGTAAAGAATGTTATATGTTTAATAAAATAAATTTTAATATTACTACATTTAAAGTAAATAGGTCGAAGCGCCCTAGACAGTGTCCTAACAAATTCAGCTTATTTAAGTAAATAGGTCGAAGCGCCCTAGACAGTGTCCTAACAAGTTCAGCTTTTTGTTTGACGTAAAACTACGCGTATTTATATATTTAAAGATAATCTTTTGATGATATCACTGCATTCGAAAATAGTATCATACGAAGATCAATTATAAATGTAAATCCCTTATCTCTCTACTACTGACCGCATTGTGGAGAGCTGGGATGAGAAATTATCACTGATAATCGATTAATCGATAGTGCAAAAGTATTTTTCTTGGCGCCGACACAAAAACACGATTCGGCAGTTGTATCGCCAATTCGTCAATACAGTAGCACTCAAAACAGAGGGTTTCCCAAAAACAAATTCAGTTTCCTTATTCTCTTCATTTTTACATGCCATCTGCGTAGTAGGCGGAAGAGGAGGTGGTGGAAGAGGAGGTGTCATCAGTAAAGTGAGGCAAAAAGATAAATTAAGGATTTAACCACTGCGTACGTGTAGGGTACTGTAGTTGTATTGCGCGCTACGCGGTCGAGCTTCACCCTTACTCATACGAGAAGCGTCGGTCCGCTATTGTAGTTGTATGTGCATCACTCTAATAGTATCTTTCTTCAATTTGACGCTTTTTGACGCATTCGTGAGATTTGTTAGTATAGACGGTGATCCCCTATGCATAGATACATTTCCAAAAATTACAATATCATAAAAAAATATACTATTGCAACAATTAAAATAATTGGAATGACAGAATTGCAACAAATTAATGCTTCCTACTATTGGTCATTTCGCTTTGATTTCGTTGCTGAATGCGATGCAACTATTCGTGATGATATTGATTGTCCAAGAGTGTTAGAAGAATCCGCAACGAAGTATTATGTTGAAGGTATAATTGGACGAATGTCAGTTCAGAATGAAAGTAGTGGATTTGCGTCCATAGTTTTCTACGGTTTAGTGGCTTTCGCAAAGTTAGTGGATATATCGTATGTAAAATCAATCATACCGCTGACTGGGGCAACGTTTACCCCGACGGACGAAAACTCATTTAATGAAAAGGTGGCGGACATTAGAATGTTTAGTTATGATTCTTGTGATTACTTCGAGTTCGGTGCTTTTAATTTTTCTTCGTGTGCTTTACGCTCCACCACTGTATCAGTAGTTGCAAAGAGGCCCGCTCCTACTATTAAGTCCGAGAACTCAGCGCTTGATTCTTTTGCTGTTAGCTTGTTAGAGTTCGACAGTGACATCGAAGGAAAGGATCCAACATATATCTCTCCCAGAGCGAAGACTCGCAAAACTGTGGAATACGAAGAATGGGACGAGGATTTGTTTAGATTTAATGAGGCAAAGCTTGGTTGTAAAAGCGCCCATCACTTATGTGCAGCCGCACCAGTTCTCAATTGTACCATTGAGAATGATATGAAGAAACCTTCTGCTAAAAGCATGTCGAATTCAGAATCCAAAACAAGTCCATCAAGCAGAATGAGAATTGTCCAGCAACAGTTTCCACGTAGGGGAAAGGTCATGTTGAATCGTAACGTAGGTTATTCCCAATCGAGAGATCCAGATGTGCAATCGACGAATAGTTCACATGCATCGGTCAGTTCCGTTGATAGGGTTCGAGATGTTTATGTCGAATCCAAGTCGCCATCGCCTGTTGAAGGCAGCATGAAGCAGGTGTTATCCATTAAACGCGAAGCTTTGGCTGATCTGAAGTTAATCAAGGAAGGTTTGAATGATCAGTATAAAGAAGTCACAAGGGTTTGTACAACAGGAGAGGTGAGATATTTTCGGACGATAAAATCATATTTCGAAGCAGAATCTGAGAAATATAGTTGCAAAGACCGTAAACTTCTAGTAGAACGCGAGTGCGTAATGTGTATTAACACATTGACGGTAGGAGAAGTCATGGAACTGAAATGTTGTGGTTGTCGTCGCGATGGCAAAGGATGCCTCGTTCACATACATGTTGTTTGTTTTTTTAGAGTATTGCTGCAGAGATTCACTAGTTTAGCATTTCGTAGTTCGAAATTCCGCTGCATGGTATGTAACGCGTATCTATTCGCCGACGATAAAGTGTTAAGGTATATCTAATGGAATTTGAGTGGTAGTTTTGAAGTCGTGGAATATGTAATTATCTAGTCATCTTAATGAAACAAAGTGAGATTATTCTATATCCAAATTTGCAAGTTTTATTAGTAATTCTAAAAAAAAAAAAAAAAAGGATGTAGCTATACTTATAATATTTATAAAAGTATGTGGCATCGTTTTTTGACAAGTGAACCGATTACATAAAAATGTTGGAGAGTTATGTGAAAGTTTCGTTATTTATTTATTTATTTTTTGCGTCTCCGCCACGTTTGCTATGGAATCAACAATTTCTTTATCATTAGCAGTAATAATGGGTTGAATAGTTGTGGCCGTATTGTGAGTGTTTAATGTCGCTGTAGTGATAGCTTCATTTAAAATATCCTTAACGTATTGTGACTTCAAGAATTGCTGCATCATTGAAAACATTGCGGAGGTTACCGTTTCACCCGATTCAATGTTGTCATCTGCAAGATTGGTTAAGGTCGTCGCGGCTGGTACCATAAGTTGTTTCCCTGGTAATTTTGCAGCAGTTTTATTTGCAATATCACCGTTTTTTGCTGTGTCTGTTTCAGACCCAACCATTGGAAATATGTCGAAAGAGTTCTTTTTCGATCGAGGGGAATAAGTAACGGATGGTGAAGCGAGTAAGGGGACTGTGTAATGTTGCCGTTTGTTATAGCTGAAAGTCGAATCAGCAGAGGAAAACCTATCTGAATTTTTTACAACAGAATTATTCTTTGTAGTCTTTCTTGTTTGCTGTAAGTTATCACAATCAAGATTTATTCCGAAGGTGTTACGTTGCGATGGCAGGTCGATGTCTGGTTGAACCGCCATTTCTTCGTCAGAACAGATAGAAGTAACGTCTCGTCCTCTATGTCTTGCCTCTCCAGCCTCAATGTAATGTTGGCAATTTGAAATAACAATTAATCTAATAATTTTCGGGGTAAGGTATTTTTCCACATGTCCTAGGTACTGATCATCAGGTCCATATGTTTGTACACTCAAACCAATCCTTTGTTCAAGCATCATAGATGTCATTTTTAATGGTGTTTGAAGTTGTATGTATCCGGTAATGTTTACAACAAATTCCGTAGAGGACCGGCTATCATTCTGTTTGAACCAAGTGTAAGAGAATGCCACATAGTTAAATGGATGTTTTGGCTGCACATCGTCATCGATGCAGTTATTCAATAGAGTTAAGTAGTCGTCTATAGATACACTTCTAATTTGGAAGAACCAGTTGTGTCGTTCGCATTGTTTCACCACGTCGCTATGTTTTAATCTACTCTGCTTTCGTTTCGCCATTTGATGGAATAGTTGTAAAGGGATTGCGATGGAAAGAAACCTTTATTTTGGGTGGAGTAGGTAAAATCGAAACATTTCAGCGATCGTAAAAAAGAGTTGCATTCACTGCGCTCAGTATGATATTATATTATATATATTATAGTTCACGGGTTTTTGAAATCAAAATAATAGTAAAATATAACATATTAATATTATAACGTATATTTTGTATGTGTTAAATGGAAAGTTTACTTCGTACTCGCAGTGATGGCGATTCCGCTTTGCTTGTCGATTATTTAGCGACGTCGCGCAGCGCATCAGGGAAGCGATTTAAGACATAAAATAAGAGCTGAATAGAACATTCAGTATTGGACAATAAGTATTGCAAAGGGTTCACGCCGCCGTAATCCTGCGCACTGACGGCGTTTGGATTAGCTTTATACACCATTTCGAATGTTTCTATCGTTGGTTTATGGTACTTTGAGATATTATGTAGCAAAAGTCTGCCAAAGCTGTCAATATGATCGGAAGCTCCATACTCTCGAAGAAGCAGTGATGCGTAGTTGTCATATCCACTAAATGAAACGAGAAAATGTAGTACTGTAGCACATACAGTTGGAGATGCGCAAACTGTTTGCAGCAATGTTTGGCCCGTATCACTGTTAGGAAAATTTAACCATAAATGTAGTGTGTAATTGTATGCTTTTAAGTCTGCCAATACTGCGTCTTCTATTAAAGTGGAAAAATTCCGTAGCAATTGGATTGAATTGTTTTGATCGTAGTATGGGTTGTACAAGTTTATTAAACGAGGTGTAAAGTAGCGATTTATTTGTATAAGCAACATGTCCACTGGCGATATATGCTTTTTGTTTCTCATGTTGAATAAGCTGTAATTGCCTCTAAGGCAAATACACAATATGTCTAAGTAAGTATTATAGTCGATGTCCGACGCTACTTGTAAATTGCAAATAAAGTGAACAACAGTGTCATTGCGATTGTTGATCGGGCGGCGTAACTCGTTTTGGAAGAAACTTCCGAATTGGTTTTCGATAGTTGTTAGCAAAGAGCGTAGTTCGATTAATGCGCATCCAGAAGGTATGTCAAGGGCCCCAATGTCAATCATCAGGGAGAATAATTTAACTAAATGTGGATGCTGCTTGAAACTCATCGTTTTAGAATTATCAGTCACTTTATGATGAATTTGTATCATGTTTATGCGTTATCGTTAAAATGAAGATTTAAATCATAGGAGAAACGGATCAACGCATTCAACTCATGAATTACCACTTTTCTAACGTCTGAGCCAAAAACATCAATTACTTTTTCGGGTCATAAAGTTTGTAATTTTTTTTTAGTAAGAGATCAGATTTAATAAGCCATTAAACGTAACGTACTGTCGGATGTCTTCCAGAAAAACGCCATGTGCAAGTCCTCATGGACTAGTAACAAAGTCAAGAAGTCATTGGATGGCAACCAACGATCGGTATTTAGATGTAATCGTAAAATACGTCTTGTTTCCCAGAGTGACACTATGGGTGTCAAATTTTTGTTTGAACACAGTTGAAAATTATCGTTGTCAGGGTAGCGTTCGATCCGGAAGTAATTCCGGCTGAAGTAAAAGAACAACTCTCAACGTCGCATTTGACAAAGCTCATTCTATATCATCAGAGGCGTTCGTAACTTGAGAAGCATTAAGAAGATGGTCGTACATGCCGCAATTATGGAGTATACATATCTCTTATTTCGGCTTTTTATCACTAAAGTAAAATGTTTTTATAGTTTTAAAATATTCTGTTATTAGCTATTCAGTATTCAACATTACATAAACATAAAAAAAAGCATGTTTTATCATTGGTCGCTGTTTTTAGTTTGATGGTTTACATCAGAGTAGTATGATTTGAAGTTTTCTTCCGTATACGTCAGAGTAGTCTGATTTGAAGTTTAATTTCATATGTAACGGTAGGGCTATAGATAATTTCGTTGTGTAAGCAGTTGAACGCAATGGTTAATAAAATTTAGTTAATGAAATTATCAATATTGTCGGTGTTTCAACGCATAATTGAAAAAGTTCAGTTTGCGGTTTGGATTCAGAAGTCGAGGTAGAGAAGTTGCTATCTCGATCATAACTTAATTAATTAGCAAAAAAGTTTGCATAGCGAAAAAGAACATTCATCAAATGTCGAAAAGAAAAACGCAAGGCTGCCCAAGCAATGTTATTTCCCCAAGGAATGTTGCCCGTTTCGAAGGATCTATTGCTGAAAATTTCAGTGAACCGAACCCTCCACCCCACGACTTTCGCCATGAACTATCTACCATCGAAGTCGGGAATATCGTTTCGCCAGTTGTTGTTAACCTCAACAAGGTTGATGTAACAGAAGATTCCACCTGTTTAGTAGCTACCGGTGATTCAAATGGCAATTGCAGCATGAAGGCCAAGGCCGCTGAGGAAGTGATTGAATGCGAAGATGGAAAGAGCACATCAGCCGACAGCGATCATTCGTCTGTTGGAAACAGTCATTTTTCGAATGATAGTAAAAAATCGGTAGATAGTGTTGAATCGTTGAAGAAGAAACCAGTCAGAAAGTCTGATGTTGCCATCAGTTACTCTCCTGTGAAAAAGGGATCCGCAACTCAGGTGCGCGTGGCGTCTGGCCCATTCAAGTGCATGTTTGTGCGATTTGATCACGGTAGTAGAGTTAATGAAGATGCATACCTTAGACCATTTACCGATGCATTAGACAATCCAACCAATGGCGCCGCTTTAGCGAATGAGTTACGGATTGTTCAGGTAAGTTTCTTATAGATTGCTTGCCCATTTAATATATTCCGACTAACACATAAGTTCTTGTTTGTCAACAGTATTGTACCAGGAGAGATAACCCCGAAAACAATGAGCCGCGTGTGATGAACAGTGGATTTAATTCGAAACATTTCGTTGTTATGCTTCCCTGCCATGTAGAAAATACCGAAGCTAATCGGAAGGCTTGGGCAATCAGGATCATTACTCGCGCCAAAACAGTTCCGGGCTGGCGTTACCCAGCCTCAATGGAATTTGCAGCAGATGATACCAAAATGAAAGGAGGAGAAATCGCAGGCAAGTTAGATGATTTCTTACTTAATTCCGATATCGCTGGGTTACTAGGAAAGTTCGTTTTTGAAGACGTAAAAGATGTCATAGACGATTTCGACACCATTGACGAAATTTATGGTCACGAAAATAATAAAAAGCATTGTCCAGAAACTCTGTCGTTGTTTTGGAATTGCTGGATGTAAAATATTTTGGAGATTTAATATTTGTTGCTTAGTATTGTTAATTAACCAATTTAGTAAAAGTTATTGTATGGCAAAATCTAAGCATTATGTTTGAGCGTCAAATTGCGTCAAATTGAAGGTAATCCTCTAGTAGTTTCAATAAAATTAAAAAAGTTATTGTATGGCAAAATCTAAGCATTATGTTTGAGCGTCAAATTGCGTCAAATTGAAGGTAATCCTCTAGTAGTTTCAATAAATAAAGATTATAAGTTTTTCCCTCACAGAAAATGCTGTCTATGCACGATAGACCTGGCTATAGTACAGCGCTCGTGCACTGAATTCCGCATACTGTAACGTCGTAACAGTATCCAAAACGACGCGCTGTCGTTTGGCGCGATAAAGAAAGCGCTCATCACATAAATATAATAATATAATAGCATCCTTCATCAAATGAAAAGCAATATCCATGAAGGCGATGGCTTAAAATCAGATGAGAATGATGCCCGAAATGCGTATGATATTATCTTCGCTGAACCAAAACTAAACGGCGATGAGATATTTAAAAAATTTGATAGGTTTAGTAACATGTACGCGATTGACAATGCGCTGGTAATAGAAGAGGTAAGGGATAATATTAAGTATTCCATGGGCTTTTGCAGAGCATCAAGCTCTCTTGGGATATTGCACAGAACAAGACGTCATATGATTGAGAAAGTTCATATTATTATGCCTTCGGATTTCCAGGTATATCACGTGTCGGGATTGGAAAAGTACACACACTACACCATCAGAACATCCGATGTTCCAAACTTTCAACGGATATGCAAAGCATTCGATTGCCCTTCACAATTGTATTCTTCACATATATCATATCATCAGAACGAATTCATTGTAATTCGAAACAACGCGTTAAAATATGGACCAATTATCAAGAATATATACGACGCCGCTCCTAAAGCGGTATCAAACTTCAGGGAACGACATTCCAATTTTTCGCTTACCTATGGGTTTTCCGGCAGAAATAGGAAAGCAGGAGGTCCTCCAGTCCAAACAACAATGATTAACAAAGCAAACGACAAAGATGGAAGATTGGTACCATTACTATTGCATGTTCTCTGTGAACTGACAGAAGAGCGTATCGAAGTCCTGCGATTGAACAATTTCATAGATGTTAACCGTCTCAGCTCGTTTTCACAATCCCTTGGATCAAGTTTGGGCTACCAGCTAAAAAGACAGAATATCTTCGAGGGTGTTGATTGTTCGTTTCGAATTCTAAGCCATGACTCATCTTGTTTGCTAGAAGCTCATTGCGATACAATGAATGACTGGCGTCCTAATTTTAATTATTGTTCTGTTGTAAAAGCCAAAATATTTGACGACGTTCATCAGTGCTATGTCAATGTATCTATAATTGCTTATACGAGGAAAGAGATTGGTGATTTCATGTATGGGCCAAATAAATATTTATAGAGGTTTGAAATAATTAACGCGATTCAGTAGCTTTTTTTTTTCATAACCAGTTCGTAGTGTTGGTTTGACCGAACATACCTTAACTTCACAACCGTTGAAGTACCATTCCCATTGCGTAAAAATATTGGACAACCTATTAAATATTGATTTTAATTGTAACGAAATTTGGTGTTTATATGTATGACCAACTACTTATTTAGAGAAGCTCAAATTTAATTAGCGCGATTCGGTGTTTCTACTTAAATCGATTACTGGTTCGTAGTGTTGCCTTGATCTATCATACCATAGGTTCACAACCATTGCAATCTCATCGCAATTTGGTAAGAATGTTGTACAACTTATTGCTGGTTTTCCGTTTCCATTTGTTTGTTCGCTATATATGTTGATTTTTATCCGAAAACATGCTGCAAGCAACGAAACGTCAAGTACCGTCCCATATATGCTTTCGTTTTTCATATGTTTCAAGTAGTCAGAGAACGTTGCTTTTCCATATGTATCTATATCTGCCACTTCCGACATTTGCCGAAAATGCTCTAAAGACGAATTTGCCCAATCACTTCCTACGGCCAGTTCTCTTAAACCCCATGCAATTGCATATGACCTCATAAGCAAACCTGAATTCCTCCACTTTAATAAAAGGTATGCAACACTATCGTACAAGCAGTTTCCAGGTGTAAAACGAAATACTCTCCCTGTTATGCGTCTTAGATTATGGTCATGTAAAAGCTTATCAGCTGTGTCTCCTTTGTCTGTAAACTTCCGTCTCTTGCGTTGTTTCACGGTTGTCAGGCAGCTTCCGTTACGTTTTAAAATTGGTTTCTCAAATTCTTCTCGATAAGTTTCTTGGACAAGGGTTGAACTAGAACTACGTGAGTCACCATTAAAAGCTGCTGTAACAGTATTATCAGACAAATCTATCTGCGCCGGGTATTTCCCCGATTGTTGAAGTTGTTCCAGAGTCGATCTTTCTATGGTTTCTAGCCGTCTGATTTCCGCAATTAAAGCCTCAGTTGGTCCTATACTTCCTTTTCGTTGTAGTGGTTTCAGTAGGTACAAACCTTTCAATGATCTCAATCTAGACAAAACCACATATATCCAATTTGGCTCTCTGTAGTTAAAATCGACAATTACCAAATAATCCCTTGACTTCCCTTGTAGTTTATGACATGTGGTGGCAGTATCGATATTGATTGGCAATTGCAGAATAGTCAATCCGGTCACCTTTATCGATGGATTTCCCTTTAATCGTAGGCTTATATCCACCCCGAATTCCTGCGAGTGTATGTTGAATCGTCTCTTTTGTACCTTACCATTTGTAACGGATGTTTTTTCGCAGATAATATAATCGATTTCATCGACATTTACAGTTAAAACCTTGAATCCCTCCCAAATTTCTTGTTTTAGGGAGCATCCATCAAGAAGAACCAACCCGGCAAAGGTGGCAGTCGTGCCTTTAACATAACCCACAGATGGATCATGACCATCAGAAACCATGATTTTGCAGCCGCTATATAACTTAAGACAAGGATCGACTTTTCTTTTGTATTGTCCAACTGTCTCGACGTTGTCGTCTCCGCATAGATTATATATTAAATAATGAAATTGTAGCGATTTTCTGAGGTCGCTATGAGTTTCCCTTAGTAGTCCTTTTATGATAACTGAATGTAAAGGAGCCTCCTTTTCGATATCATTTTGTTTTGGATGGTAACATTGCAAGATTTCCAAAAAACATTTATCGGAATAAATATTACGTTCCTTGTTTGTACTACACGCATACGAAATTTGTCTTCCTTGAAGCTCTTCTATAGTTGGCAAAAGCAATGATTTCGACACCAATCTTGAATTAATAACTTCAAAATCGTCATCTGTCATTAATCCCAATCGTAATCTTCCCAGTAACTTTCCCCACTCTGGATCGTGTTTGTATCTATGATCGCGGTTTAAAAACACCACTCTGTTGATACCTCTCCATAGAGCATTGCATTCTTGTGCATATAAAGGAATCTTTTGACGAACAGGATTAAGCTGGAAAAAGTCACCGCTTGTCACCATATGCATGCCGCCAAAAACTACTCTTATCAGTTGATCATTGTTTGTGGATCGTATTCTTCTAAGGTGTTTGTCCGTCTTCCCGAAATCGCCGAAAGGCAACATGGATATTTCGTCAATAAAGGCCAACCTTGTTTCGGGTGTTATGATGACATTTGGATTCTTTAAGTCTAATTTTCTTCTTCGTAACTGAGCAGCGGAATGTATTGTATGACCACCCACTTGGGCAGCTGCTGTATTTGTTGATGCGGTAACAGCAATAACCTTTGAATTGTATGGCAAATTCAATGACATACAAAAAAAATGGCATATGGTCTTTACTGCCTTGATCACATGACTTTTTCCACCTCCACCTGGTCCACTCAGAAACATAAACAAATTGTCGCAACCGCCCCTATCCAGCAAATTCTTTCTCGCTAAGTCATATTGAGGTTGTGATGGATTACCGTATTGACTTAAATAAGATAACATGAATGATGAAGATATTATATTAAACGCAGCAGTTTGTTTGTCATCAAGTGTATATTCAGTGATGCATGCATCCATCATTCCAGATACATCACTGAAATCTAATTTAATATCTGGTAAGATGCCTGTCGAAAAATTCCACTTTTTCAAATTTTCTGTGTTGTTAAGTGTTTGGGAAGCATCCAGCACAACACGAATGACATTGGGTGATGGCGAACCATATATGAAAGTTTGATTTACATTTCTAGTGACCCCTTTCTCTTTCGCAACCATGGGTGTAGTCAAGAGCACGTTGTTTTTTGATGATAACACTGGGATTGATAGCAAGTGGTCGTTCCGTATATAAACATCCGCTGTAGTACATATCTTATGCTCGCCATCGAATTCCAAGCTTTCAAAATGTTTAGTGGCATATTGCTCTAATGCCATGGTCAGTATTGTCTGTTCTTCTGAGCATACATCCGATTTCTTGATACCTTCAGAGCTAGCTTCATTGCCGTCACAAGACTCGTTGTCACTGTTGTAATTTCTGTGAGTTTGGCACTGTTTATCTGTTTCCCGTAAATAGGTTTCTAAATGTACTTGATCCTTTGGTGTAGAAAGTTTGGTACTGTTGTGTACATTTTGAATATTTTGCATTATTTGTTGAGCTTCTGGATACAACAATTTCATGTCAACTAAATGACAAAATTTGTTCCACCTTTCTTCAAAAACTGGTATATCATCTCTGAAACGAAACTTGGAAAATAGAAGTAGCATCACCGTTGCATATTCATTCCTAGCATATTCAGTCTCACTACTTACATGTTCGTCGTGAATTTTGCATTTTTCAATATCAGGAAGTCCTTTCTGATAATACAGTACAGGCACTCTACTCCTCTTAAGCTTTCCCAATTTGGCATAATGGTATCCCGGATGATGTTCGTCGAAATTGTAATAGTGTTTCTCCGTCGAGAATTCTTCCTGGTCGAAGTCGTCACTACCTTGATCCTGATCATTTGAGGCGATTTGCCTCTTTACTTTCGATTTCAATGTGAGGTCGTATTCAGAAACAAGTTCATATATACACATATTCTCAAATAATTCCTCGTAAATTTCTTCACTAGGACGATATATGTAATTGAAAAGCGTCGAATCTAACCAACCCTTTTTCGTAACGCCATTTCGACGATACCGCGATTGAATGTGTTTCCCATCCAACCAACTTACCAATTGAGACAACAGGATAGTCACAAATGAATGGGAGAAACGAAACCTACTACCATTTGTAACCTGATACCACGCCATTGGGCTGCTGATTATAGAAGACCATAAATGAGCTGTAATACCAGAGAGAACATGACCCAGTCCAACACCGTAATTTGCTTCCTTGATAACGCCGAAGTTTTCGTTTCCATCCGCGCACTGTTGGATTTTGTTACTTATGACTGTGGCTGCTCTGATGCGTTTGGCTATTGCATTGCATTGCTTTCTAAATGGAAAGCATTCTTCATCTTGATTTTTTTTTGTTGTGTACATTGTAATATAATACATGGCGTCTCTATTACCACTTGTAACATTATTGTTGAAACCAAGCAGAGTAGAAACAGCTGGATTGTGTGTATTCATAAATAAATCACCAAGACTCCGTTTCGGTTCGATTGTAAACGCTCTAGCCTTTAAGTCTTTTCCGCAGCCGTACACAACGCACCAATTACATTCGGCCGTTTCTTCTGCAAATACCAAGTCAAACATTTCATTCGGAGATTTGGGAAAATTGTAACGGCATTCAACGCTTTTCTTAAAACAACTCTCCTTATGTTTCCAGTCGTGTTCATTGAATCTTATGTTTGCAATTGCTAGTATAATTCGTTTCATTGCAGAATTTTCAGAATGCAAAATATCCATATCGTAACAAAAGCGTAGTGCTATGATGTGTATTTGTTCATTAGACAAAGGAAAAGTGACGTCTTCAGCGAAATAATCAGGAAATTCAACTTTTGCAGCATTATACCAACACTCAATGGCATTCCAAACCAAATCCTTCGTTGTGAAAACCTTGTGGCACTCTACGCATCTGGCAACCGCCCCTTTAAACACCCTGCAATTCTTCTTGTGACGCATGTCTCTGTAATTTTGTTTTGGGTACTCGACAAGTAAACCATTGCAGTTACTTATGACTTCATTATTAAATACACTGTTGGGGGCAGTTGAATCGATAGCCTGAGGAGTTTCCTGCGTTTTGTGCGGATATGATTGAGGAATGAAATCGTAAGAGCTGCCCATAATTTTTTCAAAGTAATCTAAAATTTGTTTCCTCGCACGGAACCTTATTTCCTCATCTTCAGACCATAGTAAAGTCATTAAACGATCAAAGTCTTTGATGTATAACATCATATGGCTGTGTAGAGATTTCCTTCCCTGCTCCTCAGCTGCATCTCCCCATGCAATCACTTCACCAAAAATTCCTTTGCCTGTATATTTGCCGGTTTTCATATCCCAGCCAATAAGGCATTCAATTAGTATTTCCATCAGAGAATGAAATTCTCGGGCGCATGCACCAGGGTTCTCCAATCTATCTTTTTGACGAAACAAATAATCGCCTATACATTCTGATTGACTTAATGATGCAAGAGGAAGTTCCTGCTTCACTGGATTCGAATACAATTGAACTCTAAAACTGCATTCATCGCCTGGAGATACTGTAAAGAATATGGATGGGGGTCCAAATTTGTACCACAGGGCAAAAAACTTTGATCTGGCTTCCATCGTAGCTTCGTTAGAATATGGGACACTTTTGCAGCACGCCTTGATCGTATGTAATAGAGATTTACCAATACCATCGCTGTCAGCATTTGCGTTGAGGTTTTCGACGTCCGAATACTTTAATATTTCTTGATCCGTAATCATAGAGTACTTTCCACCAAGTCTTTCATCTCCAGGTCCAAATGCTGTGAGGCATCGAATCGTAGCTGTTTTAAAGGATTCAAGTCGACACAGCATATGAGATATAACCAAAATAACATCAGGCTTCTGAAATTGAGGAAGCGACAATTTCAAGTAGTGCTTTAAACATTCGCTCTCCGAGATGTTGCTGTCACGTTTGACATCTCTTACGCCACCTGTTCCGAAAGGAAAGTATAGTGGGAAAACATCAGGTAGTGACAAATGATAATCCTTTGCATATTTGTTTCCACCGAATATCAACGTTGGCTCCTTTCCAGCTAAAACTTGTTTCAAAAATTCCGACGACGAATTGAATGTCGCGGTGTCTTCCGTAGGTTCGCCATGGCTTGGGAAGTAATACTGAAATTCAACATGTTTCTCGAGCGTAGGGTCAACTGATTCGTCAACGTTGTCTGTTTGTTCATGTTCCTCAAACATAAATGGCTTTGGACACTCCACAAGACTTGGTAAATTAGAATATCTTGGATTATGGTTCCTTAACCAATCGTAAACAATATTTATTGAATTTATGTCAACCAAACACCTTTTTCTTATTATATCTTTTTGGTGTTGTGTGAACTTTCCCGTTAACAAAACGAAAACACTTGGATCTTCAGTTAGATTGAGGTGATGGTTTAAGGCGCCCACGTTTTGACTTGAATCTTGATTATAAAATAAACAAGAACCTGTTATACATTTATGCGCCCCACCTGTATATGACATGACAAATGAATATGGTCGGACTGTGGCTAACAGAGGACTAGTAACCTCTGTAACATGTTTCATTATTTCAGCAGGTAATTCGCCTATTGCCCACTTATTTGCAATGGAAAATTTACCGGGGCCTTTGTGTTTTCTGTCATTCCGTAACGATCTAAAACACTGCCAGCAACAAGTGTACTCATCTTGCACTGTTACCCTTGCTCTTGGGGATAGCAACAAATCATGCAACTCGGGATCATGCACATTATAGCAGCTTTGAAGTGCATTTGGTAGTGTGTTGTCAGAAAATCTTTTTCTGTGAATCTTTAGGGTTTCCTTTGACACCCACTTAACCTCGTTTGTACCAGTAATGAACCTGTCGCATATTACGCAAACATTTGCTTGATGAATATGATTCACTAATGGGAAGGATATAGAATTTGTCTTTGATGAGACCGTTTCATTGTCGCCCACTTTTGTTTTTAACAGATGACTAAAAGCTTTTTGGAGAGATTCTTGAGTTTCTACATGCTGCGATATGTTTGGAACGGACTCTTTCGTATTCTCGATGGAGCTATCTGATGATAGTGTTGTCCCACCTATATGTTCTTTCGACAAAACAATGGTTCGTTTCAATTCTCTTCGCTTCAGGCGCTGGGCTTCTTTTTCTTCCATTGTCTCATTTGCAACTTTTTCTCGGTTCCCTTCTTTTCGCTTTTGCAACCTGGTTTCTCTCTCCCCTTCGGTTTCACTGGATAGACGTTTTGCTTTCGCTTCTTTAATTTTTTGCAGCCTAGTTTCCCTTTCTCCCTCCGTTTCGTTGGCTCGTTGATTTTGCATACATATTATTTGTTGTTGCAACCTGGTTTGTTTCTCCTCCTCTGTTTCATTGGCTACACGTTTTGCATTCGCGTATTTCAAATTTTGCAGCCTAGTTTCCCTTTCTCCCTCCGTTTCGTTGGTTCGTCGACTTTGTTTCGCTATTTTCATTTGTTGCAACCTGGTTTGTTTCTCCTCATCTGTTTCATTGTCTAGACGTTTTGCTTTCCTTTCCCTTTCCAAACGCTTTTTTCGCTCCTTAGCTGTTTCATTGGCTTGTTGTTCGTCAATTCCTTGAGTAGGCATTTGCAATAGGATTTATATCTCC
>Ga0102853_1000098_pt1 | contig 18733 bp, 14 predicted proteins | sample Colrivmeta1370B3_FD_78181 | JGI IMG/M metagenome (GOLD analysis project Ga0102853, IMG submission 78181) | Estuarine microbial communities from the Columbia River estuary - metaG 1370B-3 | ecosystem: Environmental > Aquatic > Marine > Intertidal zone > Estuary | place: USA: Columbia River... | reverse complement strand
TGAAGCGATCAAAGAGTACATCGAAGTCGGTATCGCTGCGGGTCTCCTTGGCGGTGCTATGGGGGGCGCTACGGGCCCGTTCCGTGCTCCTGCAACTAAAGAAACGCCACCTGCGGATGAAGAAACACCAGAAGCTACGCCAGAGACTACGCCCCCTGCTACGTTAGCGGGGCTGGATGCTGGCCTCCCTAGGCTTCAAGCGGGTCAGGACCAAGGCGGATTGTTTCCGGACGCTCCAGAGCAACTCGCTCCAGAACCGACGGCATTGCCTCCTCGGGTTGGTGAGCAGTTCAATTTACCTTTCCCGCAGCCTAGGCTGCTGCAGCCGCAAGAACGGGCAGACGCGCAGCGTGAGATGGAGCTGTATCGTCCTCAAGGCGTACAGCCGAGCCTGCTCGGGTCGAATCCCCCTGCCGGTCGCCCTGCTATTGAGGTGATGGACGAGCTAGGCATCCCTAAGACTGCACCGATTCGAAAGCGCCAAGCGGCGGCTCTGGATACTGATAATAAGTTCTTGGCAGAACTTCGTAGGTTTTCTACACTTCCCGGCGTTAAGAAGGACACGCGTACGGCGGTCACCGACTACTTAGCTCGTGCGGCACCGGAGGTTACAGATGCAGAGCAACTTACAGGACGTAACGCAGCGCGAGCTGGAGCAGATGTTCCGGTTGATCAACGACTCATGGGAGTCAGCGAATTCGGAGACGGTGCGGGTAAAGATACCACCGTCGCTAAGCCACTTGACGCGGGACCAGTGGGAACACGCGACACGGCTCCTAGTCTGCCTACAGATGCAACAGGAGTGCAGCCCGATGCAGTAGCTCCTACGCCTGCGGCTCCTGCAGGCGCCCGCACCAGCGCAAAATATGTCGTGTCAACCGAAGACGCGGGCGAAATCCCGGCGCAGGTTATTCGGCTTCCTGACGGAAGCGCCACGGTGTTTACCGACACGTCTACGCAAGACTATCCCGCGGCTTTTGCGGAATCAAAGTCCGACGAAGGCCTTCTGGCTTATCAACTCGAGCCTCTAGGCTATAGAGGTGCCGCTCCTACGCCTGCGGCTCCTACGCCAGCTCCTGTGGCTACGCCAGCTCCTGTGGCTACGCCAGCTCCTGCGCGCGCTACAATTAAAGAAGCTAGGCCAGTGCCGTTTGGGCCTACTACCCTAACCCCGAAGCCGATTGCCGAGGGCAAGACGCTGTACCGTGAGACAGCCCCAAGCAGTCTGAAGTCCCTGCTCAACGCAGACGCACAAGCGGGGGCCATGAATATCTATGTTACTGACAACCCAGACTTGGCGCTTGGGCAAGGCGATAACCGTGGGGCCATAGTAACTTTCAGACCAGACAGTCTAGGCGGGCGAGTTAACCGCAAGCCTTCTGACGGCGCGGGCATAGGCCAAGAATATCAGGTCGATATGACATCTGGTGAGGCTGTAGCTACTATCGCCTTACCGACCGCAGATGCTAAGAAACTCGACGGTGCAACACGTAGAATGCTTAAGCGAGACTTTACGTCAACGAAAGCCAACGGGGTCACTACGTTTACTCGTAAGGGGTTAGAAGCAGCTCCTACGCCAGCTCCTACGCCAGCTCCTACGCCAGCTCCTACGCCAGCTCCTACGCCAGCTCCTACGCCAGCTCCCGCCGCTGCTCCTGCGGCTACGCCAACATTCGACCGTAACGCTATGCCGGGCTCCGAGACCGGTGCGCCCGGGCAGGTAATCCCGCAGCCGGGGATTCGCCCCGTGCAAGGTCGTACGTTGGAGACACAGGCAGCAGCGCAGCGTGCGCCAGTCGCGCAACAGCTTACATCAAAGGCTAAGTTGGAGACCGAAGCGGCACAAATTAAGCAGCTTCTAGCATCTCGCCGCAAGATGACGGAGCAAGCAAAGACCGATGGAGTAAAGCGCAGCGCCCTAGAAAAGCGGCTTCGTACGCGCCTGAACGCGGCTAACTCGCAGCTGTATAACGTAACCTCCTACCTGCGTAGTGAGGCCGGTAAGCAGCAGGCCGTGGCCGAAGGGCAAACCAACTACGTCAACATGATGCAGAGCGCTGAGAACGACTCCCTACGGCAGCAGCTTGCCGACTGGTACCAGCTAAACGCTCCTGCCGACGTGCAAGCCTTTGACGCAGATATTCGTGGCGATAGTACGGGAGCAGCTCGCATAGCAGAGCAAGCGGCCCAGCGCGATCCGACAACGGTTCCGGACAAGCGGAAGCTCCTAGAGCTGCTTAGCATGACACCCGAGCAGCTGAAGAAGAACAAATCCGCCCGTGCGGCGTATACATATTTCAGTAAGACTCGCGACGTTGCCGATGCGCTCGAGAACATTGCGTTCGATGTAGGTAGTCCAGACGTGCCAAAGCGCCGTATCGGCGCCCCGAAGCTGGGCGCTCCGCTGGAGGCATACTGGCAAGGTACAGGCAAGACAGCCGCAAACGATGCGTCTACGTGGGTTGAGGCCAACCTATCCGAAGATGCTACGGCCTACATGGATGAACAGATCGCCTCCTACATAAACGACAACGCCGAAACCATTGCGGCAGTTATGGATAAAGAGACCATGACTCGCGTGGAGCGGGACAAGGCGGAGACGGCGTATCTCAAGACCTATATTGATGCAGAGACAGCCCTGCGTGGGACTGAGGCGTTTGAAGACACAACCCCGGAAGCGATGACGCGTGAAGAACTGCGCGCGCTCGACAACGACCGCATGGGTAACGACATAGACTTCGCTGAGATCGGTATCGACTTCGGTGACGCACTGATGCGTAGCAAGAACCGGTCGATTTCTTTCGGTCTCCAAGGCCGTCTGCACCCAACGGTTATCAAGGCGCTCCGTGCTGGCAATATGCGCGCTGCCCTGCAAGGGCTCGCGGCTACAAACATAGACCCGTATGTCCAGAACCTCGCCGCCAAACTCATAGAGTATGTGGGTGATACCAAGGTCTTCACGACTGCGATTGACCCGCAGGTCCGCTACCTGCTCACCGAGCGCAACACTGGGCTCGTTAGCCACGGTGCCTATATCCTCATGGATAAGGCCCAATATGCGCGCATGGTGAAGAAGAACTCTGAAGCCTACGCAGCGCAGATGCAGAACTCTATCTTGATCGACGAAGAGACCGGCTTGAATGCCCACACGATTCTGCACGAGATGATCCACGCAGCTACATCAAAAGAGCTGCGGACGAACCCTAACGGACCGTTTGCGAAGCGCATGGAGACCCTGCGTTTAGCGGCTATAGCCGCCGTAGGCCACGAGTTTGACGCTCGTGGAGAACCCCACCCATACGGATTTGACAACGTCAACGAGTTCGTAGCCGAGGCTATGTCTAACCCGGATTTCCAGCGGGTTCTGAGCCGTCTGTTCCCGAACACCAAGCGGGCCTCGGCGCTGACACAGTTCGTGCGCGATCTCTTCAACTTCGTACGTGCAAAAATCCTTAAGCGGTCGGTTAAAGACTACGACGGTGACAGCATGCTCGACGAAGTGGACTACCTCACGCAGTCTGTTTTCTCGCTGGCACCAGAGTATGCCTCGAAAGTATCGTTGTTTGGTGATGCGATGAGCCCCCTGAAAGCCCGCGAGGCGTTCGACACTATGGGTGCCCGCGTCAAAGAGTTCGGCCCAATCGACAAAACAAAGTGGGACACCTTTCTCGCGGACGGGACTATACCGCGGTGGGTTCGCACCACAAACGCAAACCTGTTTATGCCTATCCGAAACCTCACCGAGTTCGCCAAGAAGTATTTCCCGAACGCCGACGATGTGTACCTACACATTACCGAACAGCGCGAAGTGGAGGAGTACCTCACCAAGACGGTATCTGGTTCGCTCCAGCACACTTCGAACTTCCTCAACGACAACCCGAGCCTAGAAAAACTTTTCCATTCGTTCCGCGTGCGCGCCAGTCGTCACGAGATCGACGTACGGAAGCCGATCGAGTACTATAGCAAGTACCTGATGACGTACTACAGGTTAGATGCGGACGGAAACCCTACGACGCGCGAGGTCGAGCGTTTTGATTCGTTCGAGGCCCGCAAAGCGCGTATTGACGAGGTGAACGCGGCCGAGAAGCTAGGTGCCCTCACCACAAAAGCCCGAAAGCTCAGCGATCCGGACGCGGATACACTAAAAATCTACGCCAACCTGCGCAAAGACTACGACAAGCTGGTCAAAGAGGGCGGCGAGACGTTCAAAGGCGAATACAATCGGATGCTCGGCGTACCGCAGTTCCTGCAAAAAGAAGCCGCTGCGGCTATAAAAGACCATATCGCGATTATGCACCCCGGGGTAGAGAACGCGGCGTCTCGCAACGCCATCCTGCGGGACATGTACAGCAAGATATTCTCGGAGAGGGGCCTCATAGCCTACCAATCCCTGCTGCGTTCTGGTGACTTCAAGCTGACGTATACGGGTATCAACCCCGACACGAACACTACGGAGACGCACTCGCATGGGTTCAAGACTTCCGGTGAGGCTCAGCGCGCTCTCGAGCTAATTAAGGCGCTACCTCCGGAATACAACATAACTATCCCCGCAGAACCTATCGTGCGCCGTACCCCACAGGACCGGATCACCAAAGCAATGGTTCCGGCTGCATTCGGGGCGGAAGTAAACGCGATTGTAGATAAGGCCATGAGGGCTCGAGCGGACCAAGCGGCGAAAGATGTATTAGCCCGAGGCGGTACAGAAGCCGACGCTAAGGCTGCACGAGACGCGGCAACGATAGAGGGGAAGAGTCTAGCCGAGGATATGAAGTCTCAAGTGACCCATCTGATACTAAACTCAATGCCGGAGTCGTCTATCTTCCAGAACTGGCGAGCGCGTACAGGTGTATCGGGCTTCAAGGGGGATGTGTCTCCCCTGAGGACTGCCATGGAAGAGCTGAACCCAGAAGGCGCGGAGATACTCGACGACCCGAAAGAGACCCGCGCCCTGACCGAGGCTAAGATGCAATCTCTTGTGCGTCAGGTAGCCGGTATCCGACAGCGCGCAGGTAGTGCTCGGGTATTGGCCGATCTAAGGGCCCAGAACGCGGTTCTCGCAGCTACGCTACCGCAGGGCGAGTTCGTCAAATCCCAAGTATACTATGAGGCGTTAAAAACCGCACTTGATAACCCCACGGTTAGACGGTCTAGGTTGATTGCTGGCCTAAACACAGGTGCGTTTGTGGGTACTTTGTGGGGCAACATGTCCTCAGTTACTTTTAACCTCATGGGCATGGTTATTGTTGTGGGGCCCAGATTGATCGCGCAGTACGGACCGGTCAAAGGCTCAAAGATGATGCTCAAGGCGCTTGGTATACTTATGGCCTCAGGCCGCACTCGCCTCGAGCCGGTTATTACGGCCGACGGGGAAGTCAGTACGGAGTCGATAGACGCAGGGTTCTTCGGGGTCTCCCTAAAGAACCGCACTTTCGGGGCGGTAGACACAAGTACGGCGTACGACAAAGGTGCGAACCGTGACAACGTGCTGCAGTATCTCGTAGAAGAAGGCACACGCCGGCACTTGTTTAATGACTCACTGCTGTACGACTACCTTGAGACGAACAAGGCGGGCCTCAATAACGTAGCCACAAAGGTGCTCCACGCAGGCGCAGCCCCTATGCACCATTCTGAGCGCTACATGCGTGAGACCACGCTGACGGCGAGCTACTTACTCGAGTTGGATCGGATTGCGGCTAAGAGCGGTACAGACGTACTTACAGAAGCCCAGATGCGTGAAGCGGCTAAGACCGCGGCATATGAAACTGAACGCATGACCGGTACTATCCCCGCAGCGGGTGCGCCGAACTGGGCTCTTAAAGGCGTTATGCCTGCGGTAGCCATGTTCAAACGCTATCCGATAGCAATCGTTAACATGTTGGTACATGACGGCAAACGAGCATTTCCGAGTAAGAGCAGTCTCATCGAGAAATTTGGCGAAGGTACGCCTGAGTTTGAGAACGCTATGGAGAGCCGCAAGATTGCGCGGCTGCAGCTCGCGGGAGTCCTCGGGAGTTTTGGTCTCTGGGCAGGTGCCGCTGGTATGCCTCTGTACGGTGCCATCGCCGACATATTTGATATGGCCTTCACCGACGACGACGAGGAGGGTTTTGACACTCTGACGCGGCGCGCCATCGGCGAGTTTGGATACAAGGGTCTAGGCAACTACTTGTTTGGTGTTGAGATGTCATCACGTATCGGCCTTAACGGTATCTTCTACCGCGAGCCTCTACGGGCAGACGACCAGCCACCGATCTGGAACCTCATCGAGGGCGCAGGCGGGCCGGCGATCAGCCTCTTACATGGGTGGTCATCTCGTAGCCGTGACCTATTCAACAATGGCGAGTACTATCGTGGTGTCGAATCTATGCTGCCTGCGTCCATGCGTAACGTCATGCGGTCATACCGATTCGCCACCACGGGAGGCGCGGAGTCGATGCGCGACGATATCATCTCCGATATCGGGCCGGGACAAGCCGTGGCACAGCTTTTCGGGTTCGCACCATCCACGTATATCCGGCAGTTGGAGCTGAACTCCGAAGCGAAGGAGATCGACACGGCCATCAATAATCGCCGCACTAGGCTACTTAAACGCCTGAATCTCGCTAGAAAGGCGCGAGATAACGAGGAGATTCGCGAAATCATGCGGGAAATCCGGGAGTTTACACGCGACCATCCGTACAACCCAATCACGGATGACACGATAGATAAGTCCGCAAAGACGTTTGCGAATACAACCGAACGCGTTATTCACGGGATGATCTACACGGATAAGAACCTCCCCGCCTTGAACGACCTCATCAAGATGATGGACGAACCGAGCACGTTCTGGAAATAAAAACCCCCGCAGGATGAACCTGCGGGGAGTCAAGGCAGAGAACAACGAGATATGAGAGAGCACTCCATCTGTCGTAAGTCGTACCTTATCAGGTAATTCGCCAGATGCGAACCCCTAAATGTTGATTTTCAACTGCGGTACGGCACTCTAACGTGTAATTTTTCCGTCTGGCGACCGCTCGAGCCTGCGTAGCAGCAAGCGCGGGTTTTAGGGTAGGGACGAAGACTGACATGCCCACGTCCCACTGGTCCCAATCTACCGAAATCGGTAGGCCGTCTGGAAATAGATCGTCAAGCCTAGGCGCCCGCATCGTCCGGCTCAGGCAGCTGCATGTTAATCACATAGGCGTTGATCGCGGACAGCTGCATCTTCGTACCCTTGTCGATACGCACCTTCTTGTACTCCACCTTGTTAGTCTTGGCGATGTCAGCGAGGATACCCTTAGCGTTTAGCTGCTGGTCTACGCACCACTTCTGGAACGGTTTCGGTATCAAGAACAGGTTATGCGTATCAGGTTCCCAGCGAGCGATCAGGGCGCCCCGAGGTGTGGCGTCTGGAACAACGAACTCATTAGCCACTGGATCATCTTTGGCGGCGCGTAGGGTGCTGTTGATACGCAGTACGTCGTTCCAATTCTCCGTGATGTACTGCGTCAAGTACTCAAGGCTGTCGCGTGTATTGCCCTCGAAGTAGGCTAGACGCTCACGAATAAGATCAACCACCAGATCAAACACCCGCGTCATATCGAAATCAATCAACCCGATACGTTTAGCGATCATGCCGCCCGCTAGGTAGGCCGCGAGAGATGCAGACACCATACGGTTTTTAGAGGATAGGCCTGTTAGCGCGTCAAGGCGCTCCTGCGTGGTCTTCAAGAACTGCTTCACTTCGTCCTTATTGTCCACTACCCACTGTATATACACAGGCCCAGCTACGCCGTAGGCCTCCGTGTTGATGTCGTTCTGGAACTTATCCGCCACGGTTTTGGGGTGCGGGTAGATGTAGTCTTTGATGTTGATCTCGAACACGCGCTCACGCTCCGCATCCGGCTGCGCCTTGTTGGCTTCTAGGATAGCCATCATCGAGGCGTTACCCGAACTCACGGCAGTCAGGAACCATGGCTCACCTCGGGTGCGCTCCTCGTTGCTGCCACCAGACATACGCATACGCTGCCGACCTGCGGAGAGAGAATACGCGATGATACTCGCGTCGGAAGGATTACAGTTGGTAAGCTCGTCGATGTAGACCGGCAGGTTCTTCATAACTTCAAACCGGTGGAACGTAGACGCCATCGTGTCATCGTGCTTAATCATAAGCCCGTCGGGCTTACCGTATACTCCGGCAGCGGCCAGCTTCGTGGTAGATTTACCGAAACCAGTAGGACCGTCTAGGTGCAAGAGCATAGCGTTAATCGGGGTGAACTCCATGAGCGGCGCACCGAAAGCGCTGCAGATTATGAGCTGGTGCAGCTCCATGCCGTCGTGGTTGAAGAAGCCGATCATCTTCTTCCACTGCTCCAGTGTCCCCCGCGGCTCCATATACTCTGCTAACACGCGTGTGGTTTTTGTGGCGGGGTTGTGACGTATGCGGCCGGGGAAGTATTCGTTGTCGCCGAGGACGAACGACTTCATGTCTTTAGTCCACCCGAACTGGCGGTGCGACATATCGGCAGGCTCTTTAGCTTGTAAATGATCGACGTAATCCATGATGTAATATCCTATGTTTTCCCATTGTTTCTTGCTTCGGGCTGTTACGCCTTTGGCGCTCAACGCTTCACGCAGCTTATCCATCGCGTTGATAGAACTCTGCGGTACGCTGAACTCGCGCACACCGTCCTGCGGAAGGTGCAGACGTATGACGACGGAGTCTCCTGTGTCCCGATCAAACACGCGTCGGGTGACATACAGGTCGTGGTGATAGACTAAGATGTCGTCCGGATCACCATCATCGTTGACTGCATGTTTGTACACGCCTCCCTTGACGCCCCTGAGGTACGGGTCGGGTGGCTTCGGCACCACTATGATCTCGGTAACGCCCTCCGCCTGCGTAGGCTTCGGTACTTCTACGGTACGCTCCTCGTCAGTCTCTGCTGCTTTAAGCTCGCGACCTAGCACAATCGGGGACTTGATCTTGTTGAAATGCGGACAGCTTGCGCATACTCCGGGATTATAGTCATCGAAAGTAGCGCAGAGGTACGGACCTTTGATCCGCCGTGCCTTGTCTTCCGTAGTGTCAGGGTCGTAGTCGGGATGGTCTTTAGACACCGCATGTATCGCTTTAGACGCATCTTCGCAGTGTGCTGCGATAGACAGCGTAGCGCGCCACAACGGCTCACTAACGTCGGCTTGGTTAGTGGCGGCATGCATAATCTGAGCGCACCCGTCCTTACGGGTCAGTATCATCTTGAAGTTGTTTGTATGGTTCCCCAGCAGCTGTTCCGTAATCGCACGGTGCTTCATAGGGATGTGCATCTTCGGTTTTGTGATCACGTCGCCGAACTTGGACGCGAACTCCTCGAACTTCACCACGCTTTTACCCGCCTGCATTAACACAGTAACTGGTGATGGCGGACTGTCTTTGTGGTTCCGCGTACCCGGTATGCGCAGAATACGCGCCGCGTCTGCAGGGACTACGTAATCCATAGGGAAATTGTGTTGCTTAGCTGAAGCCTTGATCTTGTCAGCTACGGGCTGCCACTCGTCCCGCGTCAAGTCACGGTCCATAACCCAGTATACGTGGACACCGCGCCCACTGCTAACCAGCAGGGGCTTCGGTAGCGCCATACGCATACAGAAATTCTGCAGGGACTGCAGGGCTGTGACCTGATCGGGGTACTCTTTCGAGGGGCCGCAATCTAAATCTAGAAAGAACGTGCGCAGGGCTCTCGCGTTGTCCGCGGTCCGATCTGCATCCGTCGTGAACGTGGCTGTACCGAAATAGGTGTCCCAGCCCTGCTCGTCATAATCTAATGCCGCATCCGCAAGCGCAGGTATTGTTTTGTAGAACTCCTGCTTCTTGCGTCCGGTTTCGCGGTTAAATACCCACAGGCAGTAATGCCCCTCAGTAGCCAACACACGATATAAAAAAGGTAGTGTATCCATTCCGCTGCTCTCTCCCGCCTAGTGTTGGGTAGGCGGGGCAACTGTGCCCCGCCTGTTCATATTAGTCATCCCAACTTGCAATAACGCTCGTTACGGCGACCTCTGTAGGTTTCGGGCCTTCTGCCTTGGCCGCTACCCGTGTTGGTTCAGCGACATCCCCCACTTTCGGTGCAGGTTTGTCGTCGGTGTCTACGACATCGTCAACTTCAACGGCTGCTTTCTTAGGGGCAGCGGCTTCGCTCTTGTCCTGCTGATATACAGTCAGAGTAATGGCCTTCTTAACGTCGTCATGTTCAGCCAGCTCCAACACAGAACGCAGCTCTTCATCTTCCAGAGGACGCGAAGGCTTGAAGTACATCTTCGGCGTCTCGCTGTTCTCGTCAAAATACACGGTCGTAACGAGCCCGATGATAGGCATCTCGTTTGCATCCAAGAACTTAGCGTAGGCTTGCATGCCCATCTTGCCGTCCTTGCCATCACCAAACAGAGACGTAGCAGGAAGCTGCATTTGGTAGACCTTATCGAGAGAGCCTTCCACGGCGACCGCAAGGCGAACACTGAACCGGCATGCGCGGCTCTCACCTTGGCCAGACCCTTTGATATTCATAGGGCAATCGCGGCATGCCACGGCCTTACGCTGCGCAGCGGGTACGGCTGCGTCTGGCTTCTCAGAATCAGGCGACCAGCAGCTAGGCGGTGCAGGGTTCTCAGGGTCATACGCACCTGCGAAGTATGTACGGCCGATCTTGGATGTGCCCAGCACGATGATGTTCATGCTGCCTGACGAGTTAACACGAACCTGCTCGCCGTTAACCATTTCGCGGAAACGTCCGCCCTTGATACTAATGCGACGGCTCGTACCGCCACCACTGCCACCCGATAGGGTTTTGTTGACCGCCATCAGCTTCTGGAACATGTCTGATGAAATCAGGGAATTGCCTTTAAAGGCGGAAAGGTCGGTGCTCATTTGTCGTTCTCCTCGACTTTGTTGTATACGCTCACGTCAAACCGGTTCGGCGCAGATGCCTTCTTCGGTTCGGAGGCCTCGAGCAAAGCCTCCTCTACCAGATTGAGGTTGAACCTATAGGTACCATCAATCTTGATATATGTACTAGCGGGTATCTTACCGGTCCGCACCCAAGTGCGTAGGGTTGACACGGACACTTTGAAATACTCCGCCACTTCCTTGATAGGCGCGTAATTGCCTGCCATCATTTCTTCCTCACGTTAACGACGTATTCTACGTCGGTGTTTAGACCCGGTGGCACAACTTCTGGGTTCTCTTCCAGAAACTGTTTCACTACGCCTTGGTTTAGCCGCTTCTCTAAGAACTGCGGGACATCATGCTGCATCACGAAACGATGCATAGAGTCCCAATCGCTCGTCCAGTAGCGCGTTTTTGTCGTACGGTAGAAGATACCCTCAGTAGTTCGTGCGCTCTCCACACCGTGCTCGGCACAGTAATCCAAGAGGGCCCGCTTCACCGTGTCGAGTTGATCGGTCAGTGCCGCATCCTCATCCTTAAACTTAGTCGCCAGCTCAGCACGGGCGTCACGGATTTTTATGTACACACGGGTCAGTTTTTCCACCGAAAGATCGGCTATATCAGTGCTCATTGTCGCTCTCCAGCTTAGTTATATGTAGTATATAATATCAAATACTACGCTAGTCAAGCAAATCTTTGTAGAGATCGAGAACTTTTGCATGCACGTCGATACGCCCGTCCAGTAGACTATAAATGCGGCGCTCCACTTGCGAACTCTCCAACTGCACAACGGTACACTTGGACGTCTGCCCTGAGCGGTGAATACGCGCGTTAGCCTGTGCGTATGTCTCGAGAGACGAAGTAGGTGCCCACCAAACTATCGTGTTGGCAGCGGTCAGCGTCACCCCATGGGCCGCAGCTTGCGGCTGGATAACTAGAACCCTCGGGTCAGCCTCGGTCTGGAACCGCTTGAATATCTCGGTCCGGTTACCTGCACTCACATCACCTGATATCGTCTCAGTAGATACACCGTCAGCCCGAAGGCGCTCGGTCAGCATACGGATCGTACTCTTAAAAGGCACGAAAATTAGTACCTTTTTGGAACTCTCGTCGATAACCTCGCGCAGAACCTTATAGCGTTCGGAGATGTCGAACTCTAATGTATCGCCGTCATCCGTATACACCGCACCTGCGCTTATCTGCAGTAGCTTATTCATCTTGATAGCGGCGTTCACTGCCGTGATCTCGGCCCCTGCGGCCTCCATGACCATGTCTTTCTTCAGCTTGGCGTAATACGCTTCCTGCTGCTTTGTCATAGGGACATGTCGTTTGGTGTACACAATGTCTGGCAGGTCTAGGCACTCGTCTTTTGAGAACCGTATCGCTGGCTGCAGTACGCGGTGCACGGTTGACACTGCGTCGGCCTTGTTGGCCCACTTGAACGGTGTGATTTTGAACTGCACCATGTCTCGGAACGATCCGTAGTAGCGTGGTACACCCGACGGGGTTACCAGCTTAGCCAGCCCATACGCGTCCACGGGCGACTGCGCCGCTGGCGTACCTGTCATAAGCCACAACCACGTATCCGGTGTGAGCAGTCGGTGCAGTATCTTCCAGCGTTTACTCTGCGAGTTCTTATAGTGTGAGGCTTCATCGACGATGATGAGATCAAACGCACCGTTCCTAATCTCTTCCTCTACGATACCGATACCGTCGTAGTTGATGATGATAAACTCGGCCGCGCTGTTCACGATCTTCTTACGTTTCGCCGCAGCGCCATAGGCGATATCAACAGTACGGTGCATCGCAAACGTAAATAGGTCAGCCCGCCATGCCGAATCCATAATAGACAGAGGGCACACCACGAGGACGCGGCGCACGAGTTTCTGCTTCATGAGGAAGTCAGCCGCCCAGATAGCGGACGCGGTCTTGCCGGTGTTCCCAGACAAGAAAACACACCCATTGCGACGGAACAGCAGGTATGTTGTTGGGACTTTGAAGCAATACTTAAACCCGTCTGTTGACGGTTCAACGTTCATAGTCGCGTCTGTTCCGCGGAGGTACAAACGTTCGGTCCCTCTGCGAACTTGGACTGTGTATTCGACGCCACCGCGGCGCTCGCGACATGTCACCCTTGCAGTGCCACCGCCGGCGCTCCTTTGCGACGAGAAGGCAAACTGGATGAAGTCAGCAGACGCCTTGGAGGATGTCGAAAACCTCTCTCCGCGTGTTGTGCATCCGTCCCAATACAAAACTTCGCTGGTTATAATGTCGATCTGCTGGGATGACGCTTTCCAAAATTCAGGCCCAAACTCTTTCCACCGTTCAGGTGCGTAGAATGTGAACTTTGAAAATCCGTCTGGGTTACAGGGCTTTTCAACGTATTCGATACCGGCACGATCAAGAATGTCACGCAGACGTAACTTCTTGCGGTCTTTTTTCAAACGCACCGCGCAGTGCTTTGTTCCACTTCCAAAGTACCCATCGGCGATTGTGGCAACAAGAACGCGCAACTCGGCGTCACTGTACGGCATTTTACTTTTTGGGATGTAGCGAAACGTGCTTGGTATTGTCGCAGAAGAAAACGCGATCGTATCGGTGCCGCTCTTTGTGCCACCGACTTCTTCCCTGTGCCCCTCGTGATACATATGGTGCCGCGCTGACAGGATTTCGGCGCTAACCGTCTCTGTTTTGCAGTGGTCAGACTTACCGTCTTCCAACAACACACGGTGTTCTGGGCTAAGCAGTTGATCAACACCGTACTTGGTTTTTATGCGGATCATGTCCGCACAAGGCAGCTTGACATACTCGTCAGGCTCAACGAACTCGATCTCTTTCAAGGATGGGTCATACTGCGCAACCTTTCCGCCGGTGTACTCGCTGATCTTAACCCAACCTGTCGGAGACAGGTACTCGGTCTCGCTGTCAACGCAGCCCTGCTCATTAAAACAGAACGCGCGTTTGTTCATCGTCAGGAACTCAGCAGTCGTGCGCTGGTGCGCCATCGGCTTGTGTTGACCGGGCCAGTCGTAGCGGCCAGATATCGGTGCGGGGGCCTTGATATTCAACTCGCGCAGGGATCGAGTTTCATCGACACCCCAGTGCACCAGCACCTCATTGGGCCCTGTTTGCTTGCTCTTCGGGATAACTGTAGTGACAGTTGTTGGATTGCGCAGCTGCAATCGCAGTGCGCGGTTATCGACTATTTCCATGGTGCTCTCCAGATATTATTTTATGTCGGCTATTCCGCCGCGCTTACCCCCACCTGTGGAGGATCGCTTGTTTGTGTAGGCATCGGCTTCTTCTTTGGTAGCGAACCGCGGAAGTCGGCTACCGGTATTAGCCTCGTGTGTGAGGGCCATATCTAGGGCTTGCGACCCCAACCAACGCGGCTGGCTATCTTCGCCCCACCATATCTGCGGGTATACGATCCAAGACCCATCTTCGAGTTGTTCGGTTGCAGTATATTCTGTTGCCTCCATGCCGCCCGGAAGCTGCGCGGGGGTGTTCTTTTGTGGATCGAACGGCGTTAAGCCGAGCATGTCTCGTAGTCCGTACTTCATGGATCAACCCTTCTTCTTCTTGGGGGGCTTACTCAATGCACCACCCCGTGCTCGGTTCTTGCTAGGCGACTCGAGGCGTACCCCATCGGCATTGCTGCCGCCCCGCGCTAGGTCTTTCCTGTGGCTAAGGTCGAGACCCTCACGCGCTTTCTTACCGTGCTTCTTATCGAAGGCTCGACGTGCTTTGGCACGTTCCGCACGGGGGCTCTTCTCGTCGCGTTGCTTCTCTTGCTCCCACTCTTTTTTGTAGGGGCGTGGTTTGTTGACGTATGGCATGGTTCACCTGCTTTGTCCGTTGTGCGGGCATTCTACCACAGGACAGTGCTTACGGCATAGGCCACTTGGTATTGGGTTCCACACGTCTGCCTCATGTGCCTTCTCCATACGCGCATACTTCTTGATCCACGGGGACCAGAGGGAGTCATGGTCGCTAGCATTATAATCGGCGGGTATAAACTTGTCGGCGATCACAAACAGTAGTCCTGCCTTAACGCGTTTCACAGTAGGGAAGTGCGCCATAATAGAGAGAGCCATAAGCTGCAGCTGTCCTGTGTCGGCATAGCGCGCTGACTTACCTGTCTTATAGTCAATGATGAACGCCTTCTCCCCGTCGATGATGCAGAGGTCTACGATACCACGGAACCATACGTCTTTGTCAAAGAACCCGCACGGTGTCAGGTCTTCGCGTAGTCCCATCTTGAGTTCGCAGTGCTTGTCTCCGGGTTTTACCTTCAGTGCATCCAGCATACCTTGCGCAAACGAGAACCGCCCCGGAATCGGAGTGTCATCTCGCATGTAGTTTTCTGCCGCCTCGTGAAACTCTGTGCCGTAGCGCGTAGCCTCAGTCTCTCGGAACGGATGCTCCTTCATCACGGTGACGTGATAGTATTGCTTCGGGCACGTCTCGAAGTTCTTCATCCTGCTGTAGGACCATGCGCCTGCTTTACTCATGCTTGCTACTCCTCATATTCCAGTCGCGCCTTCACCACAGCGCGTACGTTTGCGTCGGTGTCGTTCTGCATAAGTACCAAGCTGGCCATGGGTAGTAGCCTGTGGGATGCGGCTATCTGCCGCCCGCGTTGGCAACTAGAAAACGACAGCGAGACTAGTAACTCTACAATGCGCGGCACCACGGACGGGTGCGGGTCCAGCCCGATCATCGTCAGCTCCCACTTGAGCGCGTCGTCGTCATCAACTACCATATCGTTTTCCTACATCTGATTCACAGTTAACGGGCAAGCCAGCGGCCCAGTCGGGTGTCCAACGCATACATTGTTCGATGTACGCTTGGGCTTCTTCGATCTCTTCGTTGCGTACACAGGACACAACGGAGTCGTGAACAGTTAACACCACCCGATACCTTTTGGCAATCTTTATCATCTGTTCACCGACAATAATACGTGCCAGCGCCTGCGTCACGTTCTCGATAACCTTCCCGCCGTAGATGTGGTTTGGGCCTCGGCGAGTTTTATAACTGTACTCGTAACCACGCTCGCCTTGCTCACCCTTGAGGTCAGCGTAGTTGATGTACAGTCCGTTCGGTAACCCTATACCAAATCGGTCAGCGTCCACGTTCAACACCCCAGCCCGCCCAAATTGCACAGAGTCACCCTGCACCATACAACGTATCGTGGTGTCCGCCTGTTTCCACAGGCCGCTAATCTTATCGTTCGTCTGCCGATAAATGTCGATGATCCGCTTGGCCTCGTCGAGTTCAACCTCGACACCTGCCTGTAGCTTAAGGAACAGTTGGAGTTTGTGGTGCCCAACGCCGTAGCCCGCGCCCAAGATCACGACCTTCCCCACCTGCCGCTCTTGGTTGTCGATGTCGGCCTCGTCCTTACCGAATATCTTTCCGGCCATGCGCTTATAGACGTCACCGTTATCGGCGAATGTCTGCACCACATCTTCTTGCTCAGCCAGCCATGCGAGCACCCGCGCTTCGATCTGTGCGGAGTCGGCGTCGATCAGGGTGTATCCTGCGGGGGCCACGATAGCCCGCTTGATCTGCTTCGCGTTCTGCCCACGGCTCGGCAGGTTCTGCAGGTTGATCTTATCTGACCCACCCCAGCGACCTGTGTGCGCTGCGTAATAACGTATTGGTACAGGTAGCGAGCCGCGCTTGGCGATACCGATAAACCTAGCGGTGCGCGTCTCTTCTATCGTTGACTTGTTTCCTAGACGTGCGGCCATAAGCGTCTGCACACAGTCATCGTCATGGTCCAGCAGGGCTATGAACTCCTCGTCGCCCTTGGCGAAGGCGTAGGTCTCCTTGCCTGTTGTCGGGCTAATCTTCATGGGAGGGGTCACATCTAGTTCACGCAGCATATCGGCGAACTTGTTGTTGGACATGAGGTCTTTCTTGTCGAGGATTTCCGCATCCGTGAGCAGTTTCTTCTTGCGTTCTATCACGCTAGTCAGGTGCTTCTCGAGGTGCGCTCGGTCCAACTCCAGCACGGGGTCCGTGAACATACGCAGGGTCAGATCGACCAGCTTTAGTTCGTCTTGTGGGAACCCCGCGGCCATCATCTTGTTGAAGATCATATACGTCAGGTCCACGTCGTTGATGCAGTATTTACCATACGCGTCGATCTCCTCCTGCGTGAAGTCAGTGCGGCGCTTGCCCAAGGCATTCAGCACCTCTGTGCCCTTCTTACCTACCCCGTAGCGTTCGGCCAGTGCTTTCAAGCTATGAGACACCTCAACACCGTTCAGCGCCCGTGACATGAGCATCGTATCCGCCAACGCTTTCGGCTTAATACCGCATCGCCATGACAAGATCGCGCCGTCGAACATAGTGTTCTGGCAGAGCATCATCGCGTTATCCCAAGGAAGAGAATGCAGGTGGGCCAGAATCTCGCTTGCCTTACCCGTCACCCACACGGCAGGTTCGTCATCCACTTTGGTAGACACACCGATAACTTGAAACCGCGGGTCGCGTATATACTCCTCTGTCGTCATCTTGGAGAGGCTGTAGTCCCTATCGTAATAGGTCTCAAAATCTGATGTAATTAGATGCATTTCGTTTCCTTTTCCGTTGCGCCTAATCTGGCGCGTTGCTATTAATCTTTGGTGGGGCGCTCAATGGCTGCAAACGCGATTGTATTGGTTAACGTGCTGCCAAATGCGCTGTCGTTCCGACTCATTTTAACCTCGCCCCACACGATATCTCAGACAGCTTCGCCTCGGCCTTACGCCATGCCGCCTCAAATTCTGTGGCGCGGTCCTGCGCTTCAGCCAGCCTCGCCTCGGCAGACCATGCTCGTAGCGCCCACTCCTCCTTGGTCATTGCGTCTACTCTGTAGTCAGCCATTGTCTTGCTCCTTAACTACATTGCGGATTTGGCCCAGCGCTTCAGACAGGGCTGCGCGGGCTAGTTTTCCCTCCGCGGTTTCGCTGCATCCGATAAAACGCAAAGCCCGTCCCAGCGCCTCCACCCGCGCCTTTAGGGCCGCGTTCTCTGCGGTTAGCGTGGCTACCCCGTGAAGAACGGCAGGTGCGTGTAGATAGCCCGCATCCATTTCTCCAAGTGCGTTCTTGGTTTCAATGACAACGCGATCCGCGCCGTTGAGATATTCAACCAGCACGTCAATCATGTCGCGCGTGTCTTTCGATGGTGCTTCACTCGTCATTTTGTAGCCTTCCTAAATATTCGCCGCGTTCGGCTTCATTGTTTTCCGCACAGTCGCAGTCCGTTTCGTCGCAGATCGGGCAGGGTTCTTGGCTGGCCTCGTATGCCTCAATCTCGGCAAGGTGCGCTTCGAGTGCCGATAGGTTTCCGTCAGTCATTGCAAACCTCACTCTGTTCGGTCATTCTGCTGCGCCCGCTCCTGGGCTACCATCTTCCGAAGTTGGCGCTCTTGCTCATCCCTCGCAGCATCCCTCGCAGCAGACCTCGCAGCAGACCCCGCAGCATCCCTCGCAGCAGCCCACGCAGCAGCCCTAGCAGCAGCCCTAGCAGCAGCCACCGCAGCAGCCACCGCAGCATCCCGTTCTTCTGTCGTCGCGGTGTCGTTGCGCAACATCGCAATCTGAGCGATTACACGATTATCGTCTGGATACTGTGCTTTGATAAAGTGAACCACCTGTTCAGCACACCACGCTTGAAAGTGGCGGGCTAGACGATCATCAGGCATCGCATAGGATAACACCCACAACGCATCGTCGAAACCGTTGCTCTCCAGAACCGCCAGCAGATCAATCGGGTCGTCGTCACCCTTAGTTTTGCCAAGCGTTTTTAGCAGCTTTT
>Ga0102853_1000038_pt1 | contig 40266 bp, 46 predicted proteins | sample Colrivmeta1370B3_FD_78181 | JGI IMG/M metagenome (GOLD analysis project Ga0102853, IMG submission 78181) | Estuarine microbial communities from the Columbia River estuary - metaG 1370B-3 | ecosystem: Environmental > Aquatic > Marine > Intertidal zone > Estuary | place: USA: Columbia River... | reverse complement strand
ATTTATTGGAAGTTTATAAAAAACTTGCTACAACACCGCATATAAAAAATTGCTAAATTCAATAAAATAGAATGTTTCTAAAACAAAAAAATATTAAATTTAAACATCGGAAAATTACGTTTTACCAACCGCAACTTTCCATATTCTAACAAGTTGTGGGTAATTAGATAAAAAATGAAAAAGACAATAATATTACTATCATTTTTGATTTTAACAATTTCAATAAATGCTCAATCAGTCAAAATTGAGTCATTGAAATTGAATAATAAGATTTCTTATGTAATTGATTTTGATGAACTAAAAATGACAAATAAGATTGACAGTATAACTCCAATTCCTGAATTGATGGATATGTCTGTTGCAGATTCTTTGGTTTATTTAGGACAAACCTATTTTGAATATTATAAGAAAACGAATAAATGTCATTTGGGTTCAGTCATCCTTGATGAAAAAATCAAAACTCTTTCAGTAAATTCTCACACTTTTGATAAAAACACAACATTGGATGATATTAAACAAATATTTCCAGCAGATTGTTCGACAATGAGTAAGATAAATATTTTCGGAGATAAAACAGATTATTTGACTTGCGATATTGGAATAATTTATAATAACGGAGAAAAATCAGAAAATCGATTAATGTTTTTCTTTTCAAATAATAAATTAAGAAGAATTGATTTTTGGGAACCAAGTTAAAACTACCCACAACACCTCATAAAATTTATGCTTACATTCGAACTAACATTAACGACAAACATCCAACAAACGATTTGCTACGTTCGAAAAATCTCCGATTTTTCAGTCGCACAAATCTTATAAAATACCGTTGTAAAACATTACGAAAATGAAAAAAATGAAAAAGAAAATTTTAGGAATTTCACTCTTGTTAATTTTAATGAGTTGTGCATTAGAATCAATATTCGGATTACCGAATGATGAAAAAATTGACGAAAATCTAATTGGAGTTTGGGTAGCAATGGATAGTCCAAAAGATTCACTAGAAATTAAAAATAAGGGAGACTTTAGATTTGAAATGATAATATCTGGAGAGAAAGATATTATTGAAGGATATACAAAAAAGATTAAAGGATTTACGATAATGAATTTGATAATTGATGGTGGAAAAGGAGAAAAGTTAAATACATTTTACGGAGTGAGAATAAAAAATGATACCTTGGAGTATAGTGAAGTATCTGATAAGTTGAGAAAGACTGATTTTAGTTCACAAAAAGAATTGATTAGATTTTTTGAGAAAAATATATCACGGTCTGATTTTTTTATAAATCCTGAACGATTGATAAGGAAATAAAACGTTTTACAACACCTCATAAAATTTATGCTTACATTTAAACTAAATAACAAACCGACAAACATCCAACAAACGATTTGCTACGTCCGAAAAATCTCCGATTTTCCAGTCGCACAAATCTTATAAAATCCCGTTGTAGCACATTTAACCGACGAAATAAATGAAAGATTTTAGAGCATTAGAAATTATTGAATCCACGATTAAAAGAACAAATCAAGAAGTATTGATTTTTGTTTTAGCTCAAGTCGAATATAGTGATTATAAACTTCCATCTGGAAAACAGACCTATCATTTCGGAACAAAAGGAGAAAAATTTGTTTTTGACTCAAATTCAGAAATAAGTCGAGAGATTACAGAAGCAGCTCAATCAGAAAATATTATTTCTTTGAATATGTCTGACTTTAACATTTTTCACGATAATAAAAACGGAATTACGGAAAAGAACTATATCCATAAAACCGTGAATTTGACTTCTGACTCGAAAGAGGAACAAAATAAAATAATCGAAAGAGACTTTAGTAAGGAAAAACCAGGATGTTTTCACGAATTTATAAAGTATTTGCCCAAAGTTATTGAGAGAAATGAACTAAAAGAATTAGGATTAAGCGGAATTAAGAAAAAATATTCTGTTGGAATTTCAGTAATTAAAGTTAAAATTCAAGGCGAATCTTGCAAAGCAATGGTTGAAACTTATAAAATTAATGATAAGTACTTTGCAAACCGAGAAGATTGTGGTTGCTAATAAAATAAAAACGTGCTACAACAATGTATAAAAATAATGCTAAATTAGGTGCTTAATCTAAGGGTCGTGCACTTTTGTTACGTCTGATTTTCCTTCGGAAAATCCTCGCACACAAAACCGCACTATTCTTATACGTAACCGTTGTGGCTAATTTAAAAATGACAAAAATTCTAACGACACTGTTAATGTTTTTCGGAACGATAACATTCGGACAAAATGTTCGAATCGACACTTTAGACCTGAAAAAAAGTGAACAATTCAACGAGCTTCAATCTGATAAAATGAATTTCCCAATTATTAGGACAGGAAATAAAAAAATCGACTCATTAATAAATTCTGATTTAAAAAATAAATTCACTTCAAATGAATACCCTATAGAATCAATTGAGACAACTTTAATAAAATGGGCAGATGACCGAATAATTTACCTTGATTTTGAAGTAACATACAACCAAAATGGAATTTTATCTCTAAACATAAGCGCAGAAGGATGTGGAGCATATTGTACTTATTGGACTGATTATTACAATTATTCGGTAATAAGCGGAAAACTTTTAAATATCTCTGAAATAGTCGATACGACTGGAGAATTTAACACACGAATATACAAGGATAAAGAGGCTCAATTCCAACAACAGAAAAAAGAATTAAAAGAAATGCTTAATGATCCTGATGCTGAACTTGACCAATCAACTTATGAATGGGCTTTAGAGTATTATGAAAATTGTGAAAATTCTTTTGACCTTAAATCTTTTGCAATTTATCCCGACTATATAGAAATAATTAAAAGATGTTATTTACCAAATGCGATTAAAAACTTGACACCCTTTTTGTCTTTTAAATATAAAAAATCTGAAATTAAAAAATACTTAAAGATAAAAAACTAGCCACAACACCTCATATAATTTATGCTTACATTCGAACTAACATTAACGACAAACATTCAACAAACGATTTGCTACGGCAGAAAAATCTCCGATTTTCCAGTCGCACAAATCATATAAAAACACGTTGGTAAATATTATGACGAAAAAAATTGTACTATATTTCATTTTGATTCTAATTATGAGTTGTAAGACAAATGACAACTCTAAAAATATGATTGGAACTTGGAGAGTGAATGATGATTCGACAGATAATTATACTGAAATAAAAATTGATAAGAATTACATTATTCTACTAAATGCAAGAGAAGAAAATCCACAAATAAATAATAGTAGACTTGAAACTGAGTTTTTACTTATTGATAATAAAAAACTAAATCCTAAAATTGACAGTTTTGAGCTAATTTGTCACTCAAAAGACAAAATTATAATGAAAAGAAGATTTTTTAATCGTCAATTAATTGAGCTGATTAAAATCGAGAACGAAATAAATGAAATTGATTCTGTAAATTTTGTAAATTGGAAAAAAAAAACAATATCCGATTTTAGAGAAAGAGTTAAAATTAAATTAGGAAATGATTTTAATTTTGATGAAAAAATTGATACGTTTGATTTTGAATTACCTGAAAGAACTGAATTAGAAATAAAAATTGATTCAATAAGATAAAGATTAACATTTACCAACAATGGGTATAATTTATGCTTGCTTTTAAACTAAATTTAAACCGACAAACATTCAACAAACGATTTGCTACAACTGAAAAATCTCCGATTTTCCAGTCGCACAAATCATAACCCTAAACCGTTGGCAAACATAACAGAAAAATGACATGAATTCAATGATATGAGAAATTTAATCTATTTACTATTAATAAATTTAATAATATTGAGTTGCTCCAACCCAATTGAACCAAATGTAGAAAACAATAATCCTGATTGTATTATAGGTGAACTTGACAAAGAAATTAGTGCTGATAAAATTATTGGAGAATGGAAATTAACAAGAAAAAGAACATTGGGCTGGGACAATAACAATTATGACCTTTCTAATGAAAATATTATCTACAATTTTCAATCAAATGGAGTTTTAATAATATCAGGAAGCACAAACTTAAATGGGTTTTATGAAAGCGGAGAATATATCTATTTATTTGAAAAAGATTATTTAAGTAATGATTCTAATTCAAATGGACCAATGATTTGGCTTGTTAAAATAGAGGGAGAGAAATGGACGTATAAGTCTCAAAATGATTTAATGGTAATAGGACAATCTTATGTAGATGGTTCTGACTTGTGCTTTGAAAGAAAAAAATAACGATTTGCCAACAATGGTTATAAAAAATTGCTAAATCGAGTAAAACAGAATGTTTCTAAAACATAAAAAAACTAAATTTAAACATCGGAAAAATACGGTTGTCAAACCGCAACTTTCCATATCCTAAACCGTTGTGTGCAATTGAAATATGTGTACTTTCCTGAAATAGGTTGACTAAAAATAGACAACTTATTACAAATAAAGATAAAAGAACAAAAACTGTCCTGCCAAAAAAAATCCTATGAAAAAATAGGTTTTGATTTAAAATTACTCATCATTGACCAAGTTCAAAATGGAAGAATATCGGTCAATTATGCTGCTAAAAAACACAATGTTTCTAGATCTTCTATTGATTATTGGTTAAAAAAATATAGTACTTTAGAGCAAAAGAAACTAGGTATGAGCAAAAAAGATGAAATCAAAAAGCTAAAAGAACGCATCAAAGAACTAGAGTTTGTAAAAGACTTCCAGCAAGATATTATTGCAGATATGGAATTGATTACTGGTGTTGATTTATCAAAAAAGTCATTACCCAAAACATTAGCCGACGAGATTCAAAAAAAGAAACAAGACCGTTTAAAAGAAAATGGTTAATTGGATGTTTTGGGATTAGTAAACAAGCATTTTATAAACGCTTGAAATCTCATCAAAATAAAATAAATCAAGAACAGATCCTTCTTCATTTAGTACAAGATTGTCGTAAACAAATTGGACAAAGAACTGGAGGAATTAAACTGTATCGTTTACTTAAAAATCAAATGAAACAGCACCAAATAAACATTGGTAGAGATAAATTTTATCGATTTTTAAGAGCTTATAACTTATTGGTTCCTAGAACTAAACGCCATTTTATAACCACGAACTCTAAACATCAATTTTACAAACATAAAAACCTAGTGAAAGACAAAGATCCTGTCAGAGCTGAACAGCTTTGGGTAAGCGACATAACCTATATTAAAACACAAAAAGGACATAGTTACTTAGCTTTGGTAACTGACGCCTATTCAAAGCAAATTATGGGTTATAAATTAGCTTCGCATATGAAAGTATCATTATGTACTGATGCCCTTAAAATGGCTATTAAGAATCGTAAATACCCAAATCAAAAGTTAATTCATCACTCTGATAGAGGTATTCAATATTGCAATCCAGGATATACCGAATTTGCAGAACAAAACGGTTTAACACTTAGTATGACCGAACAATATGATCCGTATGAAAATGCTGTAGCAGAGAGAATAAACAGAACTTTAAAATACGAATATGGCTTGAAACAAACAATTAAAAATACTAACTTAGCTAAAAAGATTGTGAAACGTGCTGTGAATATTTACAACAATCTAAGACCCCATTTAAGTTTAGATTTATTAACTCCAAGCGAGGTACACATAAATCAAAATGTTAATTATAAATGTTATCGAAGAAATAAACAAAATTTACAGTATTTGACTATTTAATAAAACAAAAATTAACAAAAAAATGGTCAACCTATTTCAGTATAATACATAATTGGTAGACCCAAGAGATTATCTTTCAACTCCCATTGATGGTAATGGAGTTTCGCAAGCAAATACAAATTGTAATTAAAAATTAAAAACATGAAAAATATACTATTAATTTTAATGCTATCTCTAACAAGTTTAGCAAGTTGTCAAATAACATCAAATATTATATCTAAAACAGAATTTTATAATATTAAAATAAACAACATTACATTAAATGATATTCAGTCTACTACTGGGATTAGACAACAAGTCACAAATTTAATTCCTGCATTTATTGAAGAAGCCATAGAGGAAACCGAAGAAAATTATTACTACTATACCTATGATGGTTTTAATCTTGGTTTTGCAGAAAATGAAATAGTTGCATTTGAAATTACTAAAAACAATTGGAATTTGACTATACAAGGAATTACAATAACTATTGGAGATAATATAAGCGCTTTAGGAAGTGTTGTTTTCAATACACAAACAAATGGTGGTAAAAGTATTGTTTATCAATATTGTGATGGATGCAATAATTTTTTATCTCTTTATTTAGATTCAAATAATTTGATTACAAAAATTATATATATTGAGCAAACATAAATACAAACCACAACCACGTATATAAAAAATAGCCGTTAAGAGCAAAACACAAAGTTTGGTTCTTTTCTGCTACTTTATTTTTTAAACTGAAAATAAAAGCTTTTTTATTCTGCTACTTTCCATATACAAACCGTTGGCAATAATACGCAAAGAAAAAATTGATTATGAAATCGACACTAATTTTACTTTTTACTATTTGTTTAGTTCAAATATCTTGTGGACAGGATAAATTAAAAATAGAAAAATCAGAAAATACTCGACTGATTAAAGTTTTGAATAATTCTGAACTAATTGGTGAAAATACCGTGGATTATTTATCTGTTAGAATTTATAAAATTGACAATGGATCTGGAAGTGCAGGATTTCCAAGTTCCGAAGTTTCTCATAATTTACTAATTGCTGTTTCTGAATTTGATGAAGAACCGAATCAAAATCTTTTCGAAATAGGACCTTTTTATAATCCTAAATTTATGAAATGGACTAATGAAATGGAATATCAAAGAGAATTTGAAATAGAGTATGGAGCTTATGACGAGAGAAAGCTTTTAAAGCTGAAAGTGAACATCAATGAATTAGAAATGGAATAAAAAGCCAGTAGCTAACAATGTATAACCGCAATTACGGCGGATTCGACTACGTCCGAATCCACTCGGAATTGCGAGCGTCAGTGCTAAACCGAAAATAATCGCTAATTTAACCCGTAACTGACGGTTATACAAGACCGTTATATAATATGGCGGATTTCAGGTCTGAAATCCTAAATATGAGTTCTGGATATTAAATGTTTGCATTTATAGTGCAAAGTTGACTGTACTCAATAACTAAAATTAAAATTACAAATGAAAAGTTTAAATCAAACTCAATCGAAAATATTGACATTAGTGAGTTTACAATTAAAAAAGAACCTTAGAAATACATAATAAGGAAAAAAGATATTATCTTTGATAGTATCAAATGATAGTATCACTATGAAACCACCTTATGACATTACACCAAATATTTTAAAGTTAATATCTTCTATATCAGAAAAAATTGGAGAAATTAATGCTAATTATTTAAATAAACCTTCCACTACACTGAGAAAACAGAATAGAATTAAAACTATTCATTCTTCATTGAAAATTGAGGGGAATACATTAACTGAGGAACAAATAACTGCTTTATTAGAAAACAAAAGAGTAATTGGACCTCAAAAAGATATTAAAGAAGTACTTAATGCAATTGAAATTTACAAAAACTTAGAAAAATTCAATCCATATAACGAAAAATCATTCTTAGAAGCACATTCTAGTTTAATGAATAATCTTGTTGAAAATGCAGGAAAGTACAGAAAACAAGGAGTCGGAATTGTTAAAGGGTCTAAAGTTGAACACCTAGCTCCACCATATGAAAACGTTCCATACTTAATGAAAGATTTATTGCAATATCTAAAAAAATCAGAGGAAATTGAATTAATCAAAAGTTGTGTTTTTCATTACGAAATGGAATTTATTCACCCTTTTCTTGATGGAAATGGTCGGATGGGCAGATTATGGCAAACTTTAATACTAATGAGAAAATATCCAGTTTTTGAGTATATCCCTTTTGAGACACTTATCAGTAAAGACCAACAAAAATATTATAGAGCATTATCTGAAAGTGATAAATCTGGAAAATCAACAAAATTCATTGAGTATATGTTAAATGTCATTGACACTTCAATTAGTGATTTGTTAAAATATAATAATAGAACAATGAATGAAAAAGATAGACTTGATTATTTTATTTCATTGAATAAGTCCGAGTTTACTCGGAAAGATTATATGAATATTTTCAAAGACATTTCTTCTGCTACCGCAAGTAGAGATTTAAAGAAAGGACTTGAAATTGAGATATTTGAGAAAATAGGAGAAAGAAATAAAACAAAATACAGATTAAAAACTGGGCACAACAACTCATAAAATTTATGCTTACATTTAAACTAAATAACGAACTGACAAACATTCAACTAACGATTTGCTACCACCGAAAAATCTCCGATTTTCCAGTCGCATAAATCTTATAAAAACTCGTTGGCAAACAAGTGCTAATTTTATGGGTGTTACTTTTAATAAATTTTTAGTGGCTCGACAGGAAAGTGCTTCGAAATACCCAACGCTTCATACACAAACCGTTAGCCAAAATAACGTCTCCAAAAAAAACCTATGATAAATAAACTTAAATATTTTATCACAACAAAAAGTTATGATAAGAAAATGGAATTATCTTATCATAATGATTTATATTTGTAAAGAAAATTAATATTTCTATACATAATGGAATCTGAAAAATTAAAAAAGTTACCTTTAAAACAAGATGTTGAAACTAAAAAAGTTCTTAAGAAATTAGCTTCAGCTCACAGAGCCTTAGCCGAGTTAAAAGGAATTGTATCAAGTATTCCAAATGAAAATATTTTAATAAATACTTTAGGACTTCAAGAGGCTAAAGATAGTTCTGCTATTGAAAATATTATAACAACTCACGATGACATATTTAAAGCAGAATTAAATCTTGATGGTTTTAAGTCTTTAAATGCAAAAGAAGTTCAAAAATATATTTCTGCATTAAAAAAAGGATTTGGGTTAATTAAAAAAAATAAAATATTAACGAATAACGACATCATTGAAATTCAATCTGAGTTAGAGAAAAATAATGCTGGATTTAGAAAAGTTCCAGGAACTGCTTTGAAAAATGCAACAACTGGAGAAATAGTATATACTCCTCCACAAGAATACGATACAATTTTAGATTTAATGAGAAATCTAGAACAATACATCAATGATGAAACTATGTCTGAATTTGATACGTTAGTCAAAATGGCAATAATTCATTTCCAATTTGAAAGTATTCATCCTTTCTACGATGGGAATGGAAGAACTGGACGAATCATTAATGTTTTGTATTTAGTTATGAACGATTTATTGAATTTGCCGGTTTTATATTTAAGCAGATACATAATTGAACACAAAGCGGATTATTATAGACTCTTACAAGAAGTTAGAGAAACTGACAATTGGGAAAATTGGATTTTATATATGTTAGATAGCATAGAACAAATTTCAAAAGAAACGATTGTACTTATTGGAAAAATAAGAGATTTGATCTTTGAGTATAAAAATTTATTGAGAAATAATTACAAATTTTATAGTCAAGACTTATTGAATAATTTATTTAAACATCCATATACAAAAATTGAGTTCATTGAGAACGATTTAGGAGTTTCAAGAATTACAGCTTCTAAATATTTAAATCAATTGGCAAAAGACAAAGTTCTTAAAAAAGAAAAATTAGGAACAGGAAATTATTACGTGAATGAGAAGTTGATTAAAATTCTAACTCTAAAAGATTAAATACTTTGGCTAACACCGCGCATAAAAAGTTGCTTAATTCAATAAAATAGAGTGTTTCTAAAACAAAAAAATACTAAATTTAATCATCGGAAAATTACGATTTACCAATCGCAACTTTCCTTGTACTATCGTTAGCACCAATAACCGATGAGAAAAATTAGCTTTATAGTTTTATCAATTTTAATTATCTCGTGTAATTCAAAATCAGTTGAAAAATCAAATTTAACTGACAAATTAGAAATACAAATGAGTCCTGAGTTAGCTCGAGAAAAAATAGTAATTGATACGATTTTTTATAAAAGTGAAGCAAATGGATTAGCGGAAATTCAATTAGCAATATTCCCGAATAAGACATTTAATTATACTATGCAGATAATTCCTCAACCATTGGAAAATGAAGAAGAGGAATCCGTAATTAATTCAAAAGGAACTTGGTCTGAGAACAATAGCTGGATAAGATTAAAATTTCAAAACGAGGAAATGAGTTTAAAAGCAATATTTGATTTAAATTATGCAGATAAAAATCAATTCAAGTTGATTGACGAAAAGACTGTTGATTTAAACATTAATTTGACTGAAATTATGATTTGGGGAGTTTTATGTAGAAAGATTAAAGAATAAAAAACTGGTGCTAACACCTCATAAAATTTATGCTTACATTTAAACTAAATAACGAACCGACAAACATTAAACAAACGATTTGCTACGTCCGAAAAATCTCCGATTTTCCAGTCGCACAAATCTTATAAAAACCCGTTAGCGAAAATATTTGGAAATCAATCATTTGTTTCATATTTTACGCTTTTTAAAATAGGGATATTAATTTTATGCATAAAAGGATTTACTTTTTTTATGAGTCTGATATAAAAATTCTATATATCGATTTAAGTTATATTATTGAACATGATAGAGCAATGGCTGTTATAAAGGATGCACTGAATACTATAGAAAACGAAAATGATAAGTTCTATATTTTAATGAACTTAAAAAACATGCATTATAATAAAAGAGCGACTCAGTATACAATTGACAACCAAGAAATATTTAAAAAAAAGGTAAATGCTACTGCAATAATCGAGGTTTCCCCGATTGCCCAAACATTAATTAATTTCTTTAATTTATTCTCAAGTACAGAAACAAAATCTTTTTCTTCCCGAAAAAGGGCAATAGAATGGTTATCTATGCATTAGACCCGTCCTAAATAAAGGCTACATAATTTTAAATATTATGTATAAAAACGACAGAGTAACCAGACGGTACAGCGAACCTTTTAAATTAAAAATTTTAGCCGAACTTAGTGCTGGAAAGTATAATAAGTATCAACTTGGAAAACTGTACGGTATTACTCCTACTACCATCAATGAATGGATTAGAAAATATGATCGTAAAGACCCTATGAACACAAGAGGTAGAAACTAATGATGAAATATCACGAATAAAAGCACTTCAAAAAGAGATTGAACAACTTAAAAAACTACTTCTTAAAAAAGACTTAGACTAAATGGTAGAAGAATCTTATTTAGAAGTGACTGCTAAAAAACTAGGCTACAAAAATGTAGTAGAACTTAAAAATATTCAAGGAAAATTGTAGGATACACCTAAGCGATATCTTGGAGCTTAAAGGTTGTTTGAGAGCTCTAAATAAGGCCGTATATCAAGCTAAAAACATTAAAGGACTTATTCATCATTCAGATAGAGGAATTCAATACTGCAGCAATGTATACACGAAAACCCTCAAAAGGAAGAAAATAAACATTAGTATGACCGAAGAAAATAATTGTTACGAAAATGCACTAGCTGAAAGAGTTAACGGAATTTTAAAAGATGAATTTTATCTAGATCAAACCTTTATGAATACAGAACACGATAAAAGAACAGTAAAAAATGCAATTAAATTATACAACGAAATAAGATTACCATTATCTTTAGACTTTAAAACACCTAATATGGCATATAAATTATCAGCTTAATTATCAATTTTAACCTGTAGCCATATTTTAGGACGAGATATTATGACAAACCGCTAACCAATGACTACTCTATTTTCTCAAGCAGCCTTAATCATTTTAGTTCTTGTAACTCTGCTATGGATATGGAGTATTTTTATAAAAAACGTAAGTATTGTAGATATTTTTTGGGGCTTGGGCTTTGTGATTGTTAATGCGTTTTATGTATTTATGACAGATGAACTAAATGCTAGAAAAATATTGATTTTAACTTTGGTGAGCATTTGGGGGCTCAGGCTTGCAATTTATCTTGCCAATAGAAACATTGGTAAAGGTGAGGATTTCAGATATCAGGAATTCCGACATAATTATGGACCTAAACGATATTGGTGGTTTAGTTTTTTTCAAACTTTTTTACTACAAGGAGTCTTGATTATGATTGTTTCCTTACCCCTTTTAGGTATTAATACGAGTACCAGCACTGGAAATCTTAAGGTCCTAGATTACATCGGGATTTTAGTTTGGCTCATTGGATTTACTTTTGAAGCGGGTGGCGATTTTCAATTGGCCCGTTTTAAAAGGGATTTTAAAAATAAAGGCAAGGTATTAAATACAGGGTTCTGGAAATACACCCGCCATCCAAATTATTTTGGGGACTCCGCAGTTTGGTGGTCATATGCCATTTTTAGCATAGCAGCCGGCAGTTACTGGCATATAATAGGCTCTATTATAATGACTTTATTGATTATCAAAATATCAGGATTGAGCTTGCTTGAAAAAACTTTAAAAGACACAAAACCGCAATACAAAGATTACATCCAAAAAACAAATTCCTTTTTTCCTTGGTTGCCCAAAAAATAAATAACAATGGATTTTATCACTAAAAATATTTGGTTTATACTTTTTGTTGTTTGGGGATTGCCATTAGGGTATTATCGAAGTAAATTCCGCAAAATTGTCTATCAAACTGATAGCTGGCTAATAAACATTAAACCTTTTTTTTGGAGAGAAATTAAGGGTCTTTTTGGAAATATCTATCCTGAGAATCTCAAATATAAAAAGTTTAGAAACTTCTACCTATTCTATCTGACAATCTATTTTTTTCTATTTATTGCTTATCTAATTTTTGATACAAATTTGTAATAAATAACGAAAGCACAACAATGTATAAAATTTATGCTAAAATTTAAACTAAATACAAACCAACAAACATTTAACAAACGATTTACTACGTCCGAAAAATCTCCGATTTTCCAGTCTCACAAATCTTATAAAATCCCGTTGCAATTGACAGCGGATTTCAGGTCTCAAATCCACAGTTTGAATTTTAGAGTATAATAAAGTTGTCTGAATATAGAGTTGTTAGATTTGAGAATTAGACTAAAAAACATTTTGAGTATGCAGAACAAAAGACTTATCATTATCGTGTTGACTTCAGTAATTATATTGCTTCAACCATTAATAGCTATGCAGTTTACAGATGAAGTAAATTGGACTCTTTTCGATTTCGTCATAGCTGGAGTTCTACTGATAGGAACTGGTTTAATGTGTGAGATTACAATGAGAAAAATAAAGAAAATAAGGTATCGAATTGCAATCATCATTGCAATTCTTGTAGTCCTTTTCCTTATTTGGTTAGAACTTGCAGTTGGTATTTTTGGTTCACCATTTAGCGGAAACTAAATCAAATAAATTAATGGAGAAAAAAATCTCTAAAACCGAAAACTCAGCAGAATCAAATCTAAAAATGACAAATTGCAACTAAACCTAATACATTCTCAACTTTTCAAATCGTAATGGATTTAAAAGTTGAAAGGGATTGATTTTTAGCACAAGAATGAAAAGCTGCTAAATTGCAACAATGGCTAAAAAAAATTCCTTAATTCAATGAAATAGAATGGTTCTAAAACATAAAAGTACTAATTTTAAACTTCGGAAAAATACGGTTTCAAAACCGCAACTTTTCCTAGCCTAATCCATACGCAAGTTGAAAAATGACGATTAATAAAAAAATAATATTAGGAATTATTACTGCTATAATTATTGCAGTAATTGGAGTTGCAATAATCGGATTTCACTTAATGGGTCAAAAAAATACTTGGGACAACGGTTTAGATTTAGAAGAAGTTAGATATGGAGATTTAGTTTATTTTAAAGAAAAAGTTGAAGACGGAGACATAATATTTAGAAGTAAATATTATGGCGAATTAGGACAGACAGCGAATTTTAATGTGTTCGGAATTATCGAAAAATCTGAGGGAAAAATATATGTTTGGGACAGTCAAAACACAATGAAAAATAATCTTTATGATTGGGTTTTTAAAGGAAATGGAGAACACGTAAAAGTGTTCAGAAAAAAAGACTCTGCCTTTAATATAAATAAAGCGGAATTGATAAACGGAAATTATAATTATTTAATGGATTCTGACAAAATCGAATTCGTGACTGAAAATTAAAAAAAACCTGTGTACAACACGACATAAAATTTATGCTTAAATTTGAACTAATACAAACATTCAACAAGCGATTTGTTACGGCATAAAAACCTGCGATTTTCCAGTCGCACAAATCATATAAGAAACTAGTTGTATGCCATTCGAGAACAGCTATGCGAATTGAAGCAACATTGAGTTATAATTATTCTGAAGAGTGTTAATAATCATTGATTTATCAGCCTTTAAACCATCAATAACATCTATTTCATTAAATTCTCTCATATTAGAGTCGCCCCATAAACTGAATTCAATTATAATAGGAGCAAAATCAATTCCTTTATCTGTCAACAAGTAAATATTCTCTTTTTTGTTTTCAGGAAATTTTCTCTTTGTAATTAATTTATAAGATTCAAGCAATTTAAGTCTAGCTGACAAAATACTTGGAGCAATCATTTCATACGAATCAGATATTTCTTTGAACGTCTTTTTATGCTTAATTAGCATATCTCGAATAATTAACAAAGACCATTTATCGCCAACAATATCTAACGTAGAAGCGATTGGACAACCAGAGCGAAATTTATTTTTCATTTTTTATTCGATTATTACTATCAATTCGATAGCAATTATTATTTTTGCTTTCATTTCGATAGCAAAAATATAAAAATAAATCAAGAATTATGCTAGCAGGTCACTTTAGTACAGCATTAATTGCCAAACAAAAATTTTCCAAAGGAACTCTTTTGTATTTTTTAATTATCTCGCAATTGCAAGATTTTTTATGGTTTGTATTCCATTATTTAGGGATTGAACCTACTAACCCTAGTGATGCTTTTGATGCTACTTTAAGCAATATGGCAGTAGATATGGTTTATAGTCACGACCTACTCCCACTTTTAATTTGGCTTTTCATAGCCTTTACCCTAGGAAAAATACTTTTCAAAAGTACACAAATAGGATTGGTAAGTATGGCTTTGGTGTCAATGCACTTTGTTTTGGACTTCTTTTCCGGACATATGCATCACCTATTTGGTGCAGAAACTATGGAGTTAGGTTTTGGTTTATATGCCTCTAATCCTTATTTAGCAATTATTATTGAAGCCTTATTCAGCGTTGTAGCACTCTGGTATTTCTTTAGAGAAGAATCTAAAAAGGGAATTAAACGTACCAAAAAGAATAAAATAAGCATTATGTCTGTATTCGCTTATGGCATTATTTTTATGCTACTTATCGCTACTCATTCATTCAGAGAGCTGTTTGGCATACCAGAGTTCGATTTAGGTTTTAACACCAATATTCCTACCCTCATTTTTACTTATGGAGCAATGCTGTATTGCTTAAATTATTTTGTTCCAAAATATAAGATTGACTAAAAATTGATATATGATTGAAGGAATTGTCGGATTTGTTAAAGAACTGAAAATTCGTAACGAGTACTTATTTTATTTTGGATTGCTATGCGTTATTATTTCAATAGTTTGTCTCGTTCTAACTAAAACAACATCAACAGAAGTTCAAGGAGTAAACGCTTGGTTCAAACCTTTGAAATTTGCCGTATCTATAGGCTTATTCTCTTGGACTATGGCTTGGTACTGTCATTATTTATCCAATTTTAATGTAACACCTTTTAATTGGACAGTAATTACATTGTTCGGTTTTGAACTTATATATATTATTTTTCAAGCATCAAAAGGACAATTGTCTCACTTCAATATTAGCACACCAACATATTCACTTCTATATTCGTTAATGGGTTTAGTAGCAGTACTTGTTACACTATATACTGCTTATATTGGCTTGCTATTTTTCAGACAGTCTTTTCCAAATTTACCTAAATATTACGTTTGGTCAATTCGTTTGGGAATCTTGATTTTTGTTGTTTTTTCATTTGAAGGAGCTTTAATGGGTTCCCGTATGAACCATAGCGTTGGTGCAATCAATGATAATTCGAATTGGTGGATTGTAGGTTGGAGCAAAACTGTAGGTGATTTAAGAGTCTCGCACTTTATTGGAATGCACGCCTTACAATTTTTACCGTTGCTATCCTTCTATGTTTTTAAAAACACAAAAATCACCATAATTATTTCAATTTTTTATGGGCTTCTTGCAACATCAACATTAGTTCAGGCTTTAAACGGAAAACCTCTCATTACTCAAAACAAACTAAAAGAATTGGAATAAAAACTGAATACAACAATGTATAAAAATAAAAACCTAGTGAAAGATAAAGCTCGTGTCAGAACTGAACAGCTTTGGGTAAGCGACATAACCTAGATTAAAACACAAAAAGGACATAGCTACTTAGCTTTAGTAACGGATGCCTATTCTAAGCAAATTATAGGCTATAAAATAGCTTAGTATATGAAAGTATCATTATGTACTGATGCCCTTAAAATGGTCATTAAAAATCGTAAATACCCAAATCAAAAGTTAATTCATCACTCTTATAGAGGTATTTAATATTGTAATCTAGGATATACCGAATTTGTTGAACAAAACGGTTTAACACTTAGTATGACCGAACAATATGATCCGTATGAAAATGCTGTAGCAGAAAGAATAAACAGAACCATAAAATATGAATACTGCCTGAAACAAACAATTAAAAATACTAACTTAGCTAAAAAGATTGTGAAACGTGCTGTGAATATTTACAACAATCTAAGATCGCATTTAAGTTTAAATTTATTGACTCCAAGTGAGGTACACATCAATCAAAATACAAACTATAAATACTATCGAAGAAATAAATAAAATTTACAGTATTTGACTATTTAATAAAATGAAAATTAACAAAAAAATGGTCAACCTATTTCAGTATAATACATAATCTTTGTTTTTAAAACTTGAGTAATAAAAGGTAGGGTTTTTCGTTAGTTTATTGTTATATACATATTAACCCTAATTTAAAAAATATGAAAAAATTTATTTTTTTGATTTTACTAAGCCTTAGTTTAGTAATTACCAGTTGTTCTAAAGAAGAAAGCAGTGAAGGTCGAATTGAATTAACTGTAAGCGCCACGAACCTTGTTGCTAAATCTTCAATTCAGAAAAAAGAGAATAATGTAAACGTAATATTTACAGATTTCCAAATTTCGATTCGGGATGTTATCTTTAAAAATGAAGATGACCCAAATAGCAATCTAAATACAGGTGAAATCCAATTTAGGGGTCCCTATCAAATTGACTTGTTAAATGGTTCAGATGCTTTATCCCAAACTATCGGTGATGTATTTGTTCCCGATGGAAACTATAAAGAAATACGATTTAAGTTTCATAAAGATAAGGATTTACCAAGTACTCACAAATTGTTTGATAAATCTATTTATATGGAGGGGACTATTGATGGAACACCTTTTGTGTTTTGGCACGACACCAGTGAGAATTTAGATGTTGGAAGAACTACAGGAGTTGTAGTAGCCGATGGAACAGTGAATTTTACTGTTCAATTTGATATTTCACAATTTTTGAGTTCATTGCATACAATTGATTTAAGTGCGGCAGTCGACGGAAATAACGATGGATTAATTGAAATCTATCCAAATGATGAGGATGGAAATCAGGAAATTGCCAAATTATTGAAAGAAAATATTAAAGAAACTGCAGACATAATAGACAACTAACCCCCTCAATATGAATGAGAAAAAGTGGCTTTTAAAATTATTTAAGAAGCCACTTTTTTCAATTTATTACTTGCTTGAATATTATAATAAAAAGATTATTCAAAGATTTTATATGATTAAGTCAAAAGGATAAAAAATCTGCGTACAATACCACATAAAATTTATGCTTAAATTTGAACTAGTACAAACATTCAACAAGCGATTTGTTACGGCAGAAAAATCTGCGATTTTCCAGTCGCAAAAATCATATAAAAACTCCATACCAACAATTATGAAAAACTTTGTTAAACTTGCATTCTGTATCCTAATCTTCTATTCATGCAAAACTGAAATAAAGAATAATGAGGCTACTGGAATCTCTAATAAAGAAAAGAAGGAAAACATTATTCTTTCGCGCAAAGACTATGGTAATCAATTATATGGTTTTTGGTTGGGACAAAGTATTGCAAATTGGACTGGGCTGGTTACGGAGATGGATAAAATAGGTAATATAGGAGAAATTAAAACTGGTAATTTTTACACTAGAGATAATTGGGGTAAACCCGATCAACCAAGTATATGGGGAGAAGGTATTCCTAGTGACTTATCCCAAACTATTGATTTTGTCTTCAGAGACACAAATGAAATTTGGGGTGCAGATGATGACACGGATATCGAGTATATGTACCAATATTTAATGTTTGTAAATCAAACTAGCACTTTAACACCTGAACAAATACGGGATGGATGGTTAAAACATATTAAACCCAATGAAGAAAACTATTTGTGGGTGTCAAATCAAAAGGCATATGATCTTATGCTGGAGGGAGTCCTGCCACCAGAAACTGGAAACCCCGAGAAAAATGAACATCATGAAATGATTGATGCCCAATTAACCACTGAGATATTTGGTTTGTTCTCACCTGGACGTCCAGATGTTGCAACCCGAATTGCTCATCTACCCATTCAAACCACTGCAAGGGAAGAATCTGAAGATATATCAAGGTTTTATGTAACTATGTATTCATTGGCTTCTTTAAATACCGAAAAGACTTTGAGTGAGCGAATACATTGGATGGCCAATAAAGCGAGAAAAGTTCTTCCCGATAGTACATACCCTGCAAAAATGTTTGATTATTCACGTAAATTATATGGTTTAGGTATACCGTGGGAACAAACCAGAGATTCAATTTACCATCGATATCAGGTTCAACAAAAAGATGGATATGATATTACATCAAAAAACTTGTATTGTAATGGTTGCTTTGCAGCAGGGATAAACTTTGCATCGAGTTTGGTAAGCTTGTTCTATGGAGAGGGTGATTTAAAAAAAACCATACAAATTGGGACTCTAGCTGGGTGGGATTCAGATAATCCTACAGCAACTTGGGGCGGTTTAATTGGATTTATGATTGGCAAGGACGGAATTGAAAAAACTTTCGATAGAGAATTTTCTAATCGATTCAATATTCACAGGACCAGACAAAACTTCCCTGAGGATGGAATCGATACTTTTGAAAGAATGGCTCAAAGGGGACTAATTGTGACGGATCAAGTTGTAAAAGAAGAAATTTTTGGAACAATAGATGAAGAAAATGATACATGGATTATCCCAATAAAAATTGAATATGAATAATTTAAAAGCTGCTAACAACGTAAAAACGGCATTAAACCTACCGCTTATACAACACGTTGTAAGTAATTATCGTCAAGACAAAAATGGAAGACTTTATCAATAGAATAAAAAGTAGTATAACCCTTAGTTCAAAGGCCGAAGAATATGTTGTGTCTATTGGAAAAGAAAAGTCTGTTTCTAAAGGGGATGTTTTGATTCGTCAAGGACAAGCTGTGAAGAACACATATTTTGTTAAAGATGGCTGCATAAGAGCTTATTGTATTGATAAAAATGGAAAAGAGCACACATTACAATTTGCTATCAAAAATTGGTGGATTAGTGATTTTATGGCCATCTACAATAATGAGCTATCTACATTAACAATTGAGTGTATTACTAATTCAAATATAATCGAGTTTAATGCTAAAAAATTGGATGGGATATATTCAATATTTCCTGAATTTGAGGCGTTTCAAAGGAAAAACTTAGAGCGACATATAGTTAGTTTGCATAAAAGGATTTTAAATCAATTGCAACTAACCGCCCCAGAGCGATATGAATTATTTCTGAATCAATATCCCGATATTGAGCAATACACTCCAAATTATCACATCGCATCTTATTTAGGAATTACACAACAAAGCTTGAGCCGTATAAGAGTGGAAAAAGCAAAAAAATAATTTTCTTACCATAGGGTAATTTTTGACTCAAACCTATCCTCTATTTTTGCTTTAAACTAAAAAAACAAAATTATGATAAAAAAAATACTAATTGGATTAGCTAGTGTTATTATATTTGCTTTTGTAACGTTATATTTTTCTAGTAGACCAAATTTAGAAGATGATGGCTCTTATAGTCCTTCAAGTTTAGCTCTAATTTTAGGTACAGTTTCAAAAACAGATTTTGAGGACATCAAGTACACAAAATACCAAGGCCATAAATCTAAGGTTTTGGTGATTTTCACAGAGCAAAAAAACTTGGAGATGAAAAATGGTAAATCCTTTTCTACAGGTAATCATCCAATAGAAGCTCTTGTACCAATGTTACACCTTAAAAATGCAGGATTTGATTTTGAAATAGCTACGCCTACCGGCAAACCTGTTGTATTTGAAATGTGGGCTTTTCCTGAAGAAGACGAACAGGTAAAAGCGATTTACAACGAATACAAATCGAGTTTTGAGCAGCCTAAAAAGTTAGCAGATTTTATTACTAATTCATTTGCGAATGATAGTTCTTATGCTGCTGTATTTGTACCAGGGGGACATGGAGCAATGAGTGGTATTCCAGAAGATAGAAACGTTGGAAAAATACTGAATTGGGCCCATAAAAATGATTTATTTACAATTACTCTTTGTCATGGACCAGGTGCTTTACTATCTACTACACTCGATAATCAAAAATTTCTTTACGATGGATACAAGATGGCTGTATTCCCTGACGCTGTGGATGAAATGACACCAATGATTGGTTATTTACCTGGACACATGAAAAACGGTGTGAGCGAAAGATTGAAAAACTTAGGTGCTACTATCGTTAATACAGAATCTGATAAAACCGTTTGTGTTGACAGAAAACTAATCACAGGTGCAAGCCCTTTAGCTTCTAATGAATTAGGTAAGCTTGCAGCAAACACATTACTAAAAGAGCTGAATTAAAAAATACTTACAACAAGGCATAAAAGCAATAGCGGTTTGGGTGTATACTCAAACCGTTTTTTGTGTTTAATTAAGTATATTTCTATCTTAAAAATAAGTACCTTTAATTTTCTACAGCTCTTTTACTAGACGATATGTTTAATACGATAAAGAACATTACAATGACTCTTGAAGATTTAGGATATAAAACTGAATTAGGAAAATATAGAAAGAAACAAAATTTAGATTTTTTTGAAATTGGTCGAGTAATTTTAGAACATAAAGATAGATATGTAGTTAAAACTAAAAACACAGAATATGATTCTGAACTTGTTGGAAATTTAAGATTTACAGCCAACTCTAAAAACGATTTACCTGCAGTTGGTGATTGGGTTGCTATTTCTGAATATGATGAAAATAAAGCTTTAATTCATTCGGTTTATCCCAGACATTCAATACTTGAAAGAAAAGCTGTTGGCAAATTAGGTCATACTCAAATAATTGCTACAAATATTGATTTTGCCTTAATCGTTCAGTCTGTTAATAGAGATTTTAATATAAATCGAATAGAACGTTATTTAACAATCTGCAACTCTTCAAAAATAGAACCAATTATAGTTTTAAGTAAAATTGACTTAATTGAAACATTCGAATTGGATAAAATACTAGAGCAGCTTAATAAAAGAATAAAAGGTATTTCAATTGTCGCAATAAGCAACCAATCTCATATCGGATTAGACAAAATAAAATCAAAATTAACAAAAGGTAAAACTTATTGTCTATTAGGTTCTTCAGGAGTTGGAAAATCAACTCTTATCAATAAGCTGGTTGGTGAAAAATTAATGATAACAGGAGAAATTAGTAAGAGTATTGACCGAGGAAAGCATATTACTACTCATAGAGAATTAATCGTTACTGAAAATGGAATTTTAATTGACAATCCCGGAATGAGGGAAGTTGGTATTACAAATGCAACAGTTGGATTAGAAATTACATTTGATCAAATTTTAAAATTATCTCATCAATGTAAATTCAATGATTGCACACATACGAATGAAAAAGATTGTGCAATCTTAAAAGCAGTTGAGAATGGAGAAGTTGACTCTGAATCCTATATGAATTTTCTTAAAATGGAACGTGAAAAAGATTTTTTTGAATCAAGTGTAGAAGAAAGGAAAAAGAAAGATAAAAATTTTGGTAAAATGATTAAAAATTTTAAAAAACAAAGAAACCTAGATAAGTATTAAACTTAACACCTCAATTAATTTATGCTTAGATTTAAACTAAACAACAAACATTCAACAATCTATTTGCTACGTCCGAAAAATCTCCGATTTTCCAGTCTCACAAATCTTATAAAAAACCGTTGGTAAAAATAACTGAACAACTCGAAAATTACATTTGAAATTAAAATAGAATGAATAAAAAAAGACTATTTAGATTTATTAAACGATATATTATTGGATTAATAATGTTTTTACTAATAGCTTTTATTGGACTATACATTTTTTTTGCCAAAGTAGATAAACTTGACTCTGAATTAGAAATCCCACAAATATCATTATTAAATCAATTTGGAGAATTAAAATCGTTCAGTGATTATAAAGGAAAAATACTATTAGTCGATTTTTGGTTTCAAGCTTGTAAACCTTGCTTGGAAGAAATGAAATTCTTTCCTGAATTATTAAAAAAATATGATTCAGAATTAGCGATAATGAGTATAAGTACAGACTCAAAAGAGGAGACAGAATATATACTTGAAAACAAACCTAAACCCTGGAATTTCTTACTTTCCGATAACAAAAGTTGGACTTTTTATAATGACAACAAAAAGGAAAATAGTTTAGTAAAGGAATTGAAAATAGCTGAATATCCAACATATTTGCTATTTGATAAAAATGGAGAACTAATCAGCACACCAATGAGTGGGATTGCTGGAGTGGAAAATGAATTAAGTGGAATAATTGGTTTAGACTTGACTTTTAAAACAGATAAAAACAAAATGATTGCTGAAAAATTCCCTTTTTTAGTAATTCCTTATACAGTAATGGTTTTTCTAATATTATTAATTCAACTTTTAATATTAGGAATTAAGAAGTTATTTCCAAATAAAAATACTAATGCCAACACCATATAAAATTAATTGCTTGTTCTTACCTACTTACGAAAATCCTCGCGAATTTTCTTGGTTTGTGTTTTATTTACTAACTTTATTACTTAAAACACACAAATTTTCCTGCATAAACACCTTGTGTTTAATTTAAAAAAAATGAAAGTATTACTAACGGGTGCATCTGGATATATTGGAAAACGACTTCTACCGGTTTTGGTAGCTAGCGGTCATGAAGTAATCTGCGGTGTTAGAGATATTAAAAGATTTGCACCACCAGCATCTCTAAAATCTAAGATAGTAGTAGTTCAAATAGACTTGCTGGACAAAGCTTCATTGGAAAACATCCCAAAAGATATTGACGGGGCTTTTTATTTAGTACATTCTATGTCAGTCTCTTCAGATTATTTAAAACTTGAAAAAGAATCTGCTATTAATTTCAGAAATGCCATTAATCAAACTAGGGCACAACATGTGGTGTATTTAAGTGGCATAATTAACGAATCTGAGTTATCCAAGCACCTGGCTTCCAGAAAAAATGTTGAAATAGAAATTAGCAAGGGTAAATATAATTTCACAACCTTGAGAGCTGGTATAATTATTGGCTCAGGAAGTGCTTCCTTTGAAATAATGAGGGATTTAGTAGAAAAACTTCCCATTATGATTGCACCTAAATGGCTAAATACGAAATGTCAGCCAATAGGTATATCAGATGTTATTAAAATACTTTCAAAAACAATATTTAACCCAAAGACATTTAATAGAGATTTTGATATTGGCGGACCTGATATTCTATCTTATAAAGAGATGCTTCTAGAATTTGGAAAATCAAGAAACCTAAAACGATATATTTTTATTGTTCCTGTTATGACTCCCAAACTTTCTTCATACTGGTTGTATTTTGTGACATCAACCTCTTATAAACTTGCGATTGCATTAGTGAATAGTATGAAAATTGAAGTGATATGTCGAAATCATGAGATAAACAAAATATTGGGAATAGAACCAATTAGCTACCAGCTATCAATAGAAAAAGCTTTTAGTAAAATTGAAAGAAATGAAGTGGTTTCTAGCTGGAAGGATGCCTTCATAAGTAGTGATTTTAATTTTAATATATCAGATTTCATCAGCGTGCCATCGTTTGGGTGTTATCGAGATGTTAGAGAAAAAACAGTTTCCAACCTAGACGATTGTATTGAAAAAATCTGGAGCATTGGAGGTGATAATGGTTGGTATTATGGAAACTGGCTATGGCGTTTTAGAGGGTTTATGGATAAGTTAGTAGGTGGTGTTGGGTTAAGAAGAGGACGCACTTCAGAGAACGTGTTAAATGCCGGTGACGCTTTGGATTTTTGGAGAGTATTATACGCAGATAAAAAAGAGGGACGTTTACTGCTATTTGCCGAAATGAAATTACCAGGAGAAGCTTGGCTTGAATTTAGAATTATTGACAATAAATTGATACAAACATCTACCTTCAGGCCATTGGGATTAACGGGACGATTGTACTGGTATACGACTCTTCCATTGCACCGATTTATTTTCAAAGGATTGATAAAAAAAATAACGAAACACAACAAGATATAAAAATAATAGCCGAGGGAGTAGTAAATTCAAGGTGTAGCACCCACCTGAATGATTTCGTCGAGCAGGCGCTTCCCCCGATAGCTAAAAGGACCGTTGTCCGCCATTGCAATTAGCTAGATCGTTAGTGTGGCATTTTTTAAAAAAATGAAAAATACAGGAACGAAGGTTGATGCAAATGCATTGAAAAGAGCATTAATTGGAATAACATGTAAAAAAAAAGCCTTTACGAATGCCTATATAAACTTAGTTCCGGGAAAAACAACAAGCAGAATTTTTAAGACGAAGGAAGAGGCGTTGGAGTATTTAATAATAAGATATTTCACAAAATCGTGGGCTAAGGATACAACACAATAAGACAGGGTCATTGGCAGACGTATGTATAACAAAACAATTAGCAGTAAAAATAAAATTCATTACCCTTAGAAAATAATCCGCTGATTAGCTTAATTTTACTTTATTAAAATAAAATACATTTTTTTTTAAAAAATAATTAAAATGAGAAAAGAAAAATCGGGCATCATAATTTTTGGGCGTTATCCTTTTTCATTGGTTTCCAGCAAATCACTTTTGAAAATAAGCATCATTTCAATCACTATTTCTATGTTTTTCGCTTCTTGTGGTGGTGGACCTGTGCCAGAAGATCTGCAAGAGGCAAGGGTAGACATTTCAAAATGGACTCCAACAAAAGATATTGTCCTGAAAAAAGACAGCCTAAATCTTGTAAAAGCAATTGTATCCTTGCAAGACAGTAGCGAATTCTTAATTATAAGCGACAAGCAGATCTGCAAGCTTTCAAATACTAAACTGAACTCGGAATCTAAAATCATCTCTCCCCAGTTATCAAATCTTTCTATTGTAAAAAACGCCTCTAGTGAACCATCATATATTGTGGGATCTGGACTATGGGGAAAACCCTCGGTGGCCGTATTCGATATTAACGGGCAATTAAAGTGGAAAAAAGAGTATGGCCATGAGGCCATGGGAAATACCGCAGTCCTTGATGATGGTGATGAACGCTTTGTTCTGATAGAGAAGAAGAACTCAGGGCTTCTTTATCTAAACTTTGAATCGGGAGAAATCGTTCGAAAAGAATCCCCCTTGAGGATAATCGCCTCAGCCGACTTTACCGGCGATGGTCAAAATGAGGTTTTGATTGGTCATGAAGAAACTGATTTTGCTATTTTGGATGGCGAAGGACAGGAATTATCCAGTTTAAAAGTATCGGATGCCTATTGGTATGAACCCGTGCTTACATCCGCTGTTGTGCCTTTCGTTGTGCTTTCTGCAGGAAATGTTTTGGAGGTTTATGATTCGGGATTGAAATTTCTGAAAAAATTCAAGGCGGAAGGCGCCGCATCTCCAATGCATGTAGTGGCCGCAACTTTTATAGGCCAAGCCCCAAACGCAATGTTTGCAGCGGTATATCATGGCAGAGGCGCTTGGCACCGGAGTATTTTATATGTATTCTCTCCTGCTGGTGAACTCGTTTATAAAGAGATACTTACTGATGATTATCAGAGCATTTGCCCAATACAAACAAGTGATAAAATGGAATTCTTACTTGGTGGTCGGAATGAAGTTTTACGTTATTCGTTTCAACCCTAAGGATTCCAATTTTAAAGGTATCCAAAAACTTCACCTATTAGAAAATATATGAAATTGGAGATGAAGAGCTTATAAAAAAAGAAAATATTCTAAAAAACAAAACTGAAGTTGAAATATTAAAATTCAATGGAGAAAGTTATACTTTCAAAAAAGATGACTTATATAAATATTTGGAGAATTAAAAAAGTCGGCTTACAACAATACACTTAAAAAATTGCTTAATTCAATAAAATAGAATGTTTATAAAAAATAAAAAAACTAAATTTAGTATTGGAAAAAATTGCAGTTTCAAACCCGCAACTTTTCAAACAATAAAACAATATTAAATTACAATCCAAAAATTAAAAACATGAGAAATGTATTGCTTGCTTTCCTCCTAATTACCCTAACTAAAAATGCAAATGCCCAACACACTATTATCCCTGAACCTGTTAGTTATGAGAGTAACAACGATATTTTTGTACTAGGCAGTGAGTTAATAATAAGCATTAATACAGAGGATGAACAAGCTAATAAATATAGTAATCAATTTAAAGCATTTCTTGAAAATACAGGAATTAAAATTATTAATGGAAATACGAAAAAAGGGAATTCTTTAAGCATTAAATTGAATAAAAAAACAAATTCAGCACTTCATAAAGAAGGTTACAAACTAGTAGTTACTAATAAAAATATAGCTCTTTCGGCCAATGAGGCTTCAGGAATATTTAATGGCTTGCAAACACTTCGCCAGTTATTACCTGCTAAATTAGAAACTACAAGCCAATATAAAACAGAATATGCAACCATTAATGGTTGTACAATAACGGATTACCCACGCTTTAAATGGCGTGGACTAATGTTAGATGTTAGCAGACACTTTTTTACAGTTGATGAAGTAAAAACGTACATCGATAAAATGTCCCAATACAAGTTTAACGTATTTCACTGGCATTTATCTGATGATCAAGGGTGGAGAATTGAAATAAAATCATTACCTAAATTAACTGAAGTTGGTGCCTGGAGAGTGCCAAGAAATGGTCGTTTTGGCGATGAAAGAGCGGAACCAAAAGAAGGTGAAAAAGCTACATACGGAGGTTTTTATACTCAGGAAGAAATAAAAGATGTTGTTAAATATGCAGCCGAGAGAAATATTACTATTGTACCTGAATTAGATTTACCTGGTCATTGTATGGCTGTTCTTGCTGCTTATCCTGAATTATCAACAAAAAAGGAACCTAAATTTGTAAGTCCCGGTAGCAAATTTTCTGAATGGTATGGAGACGGAACTTTTAAAATGTTAATTGAAAATACACTAAATCCTGCCGATGAAAAAGTGTACGAATTTGTTGATAAAGTATTTACCGAAGTGGCAGCCCTATTTCCTGGCGAATATATACATATGGGTGGCGATGAATGCTATCATGGTTATTGGGATGAAAGTTCTGAAGTTCAAAAATTCATGAAGAAAAACAACATTGATAATAGTGAAAAACTACAAAGTTACTTTGTAAAAAGGGTTGAAAAAATCATCTCTAACAAAGGAAAAAAAATGATTGGCTGGAATGAAATACTTCTTGGTGGAGGATTGGCTAAAAATGCAGCAGTTATGAGTTGGCAAGGTACTAAAGAAGGAATTGAAGCCTCACAAATGGGACATAACGTAGTAATGTCTCCAACAACATTTGCTTATTTAGATTATACGCAAGGTGATTATAGCGTTGAAAATCGAATTTATGCTAGCCTAAGCCTTGAGAAATCCTATAATTTTGATCCTGTTCCAGAAGGTGCTGTAGCTAAATACATAATGGGCGGACAAGGGAATTTATGGACAGAAGCAATACCTACATTGTCGTATGCTTTTTATATGGCTTACCCACGAGCATTCGCATTGTCAGAAACATTTTGGAGTCCTAAAGAAAATAAAATTTGGGAAAACTTCATCTATAAAACTGAAGACCACTTTAAACGATTTGATGTAACTAACTACAATATTTCAAAAGCTGTTTTAGATCCAATTGTTACTGTTTTTAAAGATGGTGATAAATTGATGTGTAAACTTACTAATTCAGTTCCAGAAACTGAAATTTTCTACACTATAGATAATACATATCCTGTAAAATTTGGTGAAAAATATTCTGAACCATTTGAAATTCCTCAAGGTAATTTAGAACTTAGAACTCAAACTTTTAGAAATAATATTCCAATAGGAAGAGAATTGTTAATTAAGCGTTCTGAATTAGAAAAACGAGTTAAAAATTAAGCATTATAAATTACTGACCTATTATTAAAATATTACCAAATAATCTTGATATAATTAATACTTGGTTTCATTATTTTTTATTTATATCCAATAATTAAAATGTCACATATTCTTAAAAATAACAATCTGGAAATTCATATTGACCTTCCTCTTGAAAAATATAATTTTTCGAGGTTTGACTGGTCAGGAAAAATTGCAACAGTAAAATTTCAAAACATTGAAGTATCTAGTTCGGAAAGACCATATGGTGAAAATGAGCACCTTTTTGGAAAAGGATTTTATAACGAATTTGGCATTGATACGGCTTTGGGCTTTAATGAAACTAAAATTGGTGAATGGTTTCACAAAATTGGTGTTGGTTTGTTAAAAAAAGAGGATAACGAATACTTGTTTCATAAATCATATGAAATAAAACCTGCTGAATTTGAAGTTATAAAGAAGTTAAATAGTATTATTATTACCTGTAGCTCTCAAACCGTTAATGGCTATTCTTACGTATTAAAAAAAGAAATAAAATTATTGGAAAACAGCTTTACGATTAACTATTATTTACAAAATACTGGTGAAAAGAATATTAATACTGATGAATACGTTCATAATTTTACAGTAATAAATAAAGATTTAATTGGGAGCAATTATAAACTAAAGTTTCCTTTTCAACTAAAACCTCAATTATTTGAAGAAACCGTTAATCCGGAACAAAAAGTTGATATTGCAGAAAACGAAATTAAATTTAACGGCTCACCAAAAGAACAATTCTTCTTTAGCAATTTAACTGGCTATAAAAGCATTTCTGCAAAATGGCAATTAGACCATCTTAAAAGTAACATAACAATAAGTGAAATAGGCAGTTTTAACACTAATAAAATAAACCTTTGGGGTTGGAATCATGTAATAAGCCCAGAGCTATTCATTAATATATCTCTAAAATCTGGACAAGCAACTGAATGGTCTAGAACTTATAATTTTTATAAAAATATAACCTAATTAATTAGTAATTATAGTGGATACAACAACTTGGCCACAAATAAAAGAACTAAAATGAAAAATTTATTTAAAGAAAAAACATTACCAAATACAATATGGATGATATTAGGTGGAAGTAGTCATTATGCTAAAAAAGAATAGAGAAAATGACACCAAAACACTTTTTTAAAACCGAGCATATTATTCTTAAAATTATTTACCTCATTGGTATTATTTCTTTTGTAATTCATCTATTCAACGCTTCTATCACATCATTCAATGAAGAAAATATTGAGCATCTATATTCTATAATTGCTTATTCAATAATGACCTTATTCATAGTAAGATTATCAATTCAAGCTAAAAGAAATAAGAAATGATAAACCTAGTTTTTCACATTAATCGAGAAAGCAACTAGTAAAAAAACAAATAAAAGCAGATTATGAGTATTTAAAGAAAAAGATAAAATAGAATGATATTGTTACATATATTGAAATTTGAAACGTAAAACTCATTGGAAAGTAATGATTTTATAAAAAAGCAAAAACTTGTAACTATGCACATACAAAATGCTTAATCTTATATATTTGAATGTTTCTAAACAAAAAAAGTATTAATTTAAACATCAGGAAAATTACGTTTTCAAACCTGTAACTTTTCATCCTATAAATAATAGGCAATAATTCATAAGCATAAACATTAAAAATTTAATAAATGGAAAAAATTTGGATAATAACAATAGCTACAGGAACTTTTATTATAATCAATTTTCTTTTTTATAAAGCTCTCAATGTTTATTACAAAAACGAATTTGGTAAAAAGATGTGGAAACTAGGGGGAACGAAAGTTTATTTCTGGCAAGGTTCAATATTTGTTAGCATAGCAGGGATAACTCTAATAATGTATCTTTTAAAATGGTTAAATGTTGTGACTTTTTAGAAATCTAGAACAGAGAATTAAAAGCATCACTTTTGGCAAAATATTTAAAAAATGATGAAATACATTCAAATTTTCATTATCTTTTTTATATTATCTGCTTGTATAAAAAATGCTAATTGAAATGAAAATAACAGATAACAAGAGTAAAAAATTAGCAATAAGTGGCTCTAAAAGTACTCATCAAGGAAATACAGCAAATGGTTACCAAAGTGAAATTAATAATAAAACAGATAGTATTAAAACAAAAGTAAACTCTTATAGTTCTACAAAAAGTAATATGCGTTCATTAAAAGAAAAAAAGAATATTATCAAGAAGAAAGTCAAACAATAACACTCTATTTATATTTAAATAGTTAAAAAAACAGCAGTAATAGCGCAAGTCATTTGGCTTGCGTTTTTTATGATCTTTCATTTTTCGGAAAAGTAGCGCGTTTAAAATATACTACTTTTCATATATAAGACCGCTTGAATAAATAAAAGTATTACTGATAATCTTACTAAATGTAATATCCTTACTTTATTTGAGTTTTATAGATTAATTTGATTTGTTACGATATTGAATAATGAAACAGATTTGATAATTGAATTCGTTAGTTATATTTTTTTTTACAAAAAAACATAACCAAAATTACTTAATTCATTAAAATTGAATAATTATTACTATTTACTTTTTTAAGTTTTTAGTTTTTTGGAAATTGCACAAAATTTAAAAACACCTTAATTGATATTAAACTATTCTAACATATAAAGAATATGGATACAAACATGAACATAAAAGGATTTGACAAAATCTTAGAAGATAAAAAAAATATTCTATCCTGTTTCAAGGAGATGCTATCAAACATTGAAGAAAATAATCTTAGTACATTCATTGAATCATTGAATGAAAATAATGAATATAGCGGTATATCTGATGAAAAAATAATACAATCCTTTGGTATTTATTTTCAACTGATGAACCTTATTGAAGAGAATGGCGCGATACAGTTTAATAGACAGTTTGAAAAAACCTATGGTATATCTGCTATTCGTGGTTCTTGGGGAGAAACATTTAAACTATGGGATGAACAAGGTATTGATCAAGATAAAATGATTAACATCATATCATCTATAGATATTTGTCCAGTTCTTACTGCACATCCTACAGAAGCAAAAAGGGTGACCATATTGGAATTACATAGGAAGTTGTATTTATTATTAGTACAAAATGAAAATTCAACATACTCCCAATCAGAAAAAAATATTATTCGAGATAAAATAATTAGCTTATTAGAAAGATGGTGGAGAACGGGCGAAATCTATCTAGAAAAACCCGATTTACGAGATGAACGAGCTAATTTAGTGCATTATTTAAGTACAATTTTCCCTTTGATTTTGGAAGCTAGCGACTTGAAATTAAAATATTCCTGGTTAGAAATGGGCTTTGATCCCCAAAAATTAAAACACATAGAACACTTTCCTAAATATACTTTTGGAAGTTGGGTTGGAGGAGATAGAGATGGTCACCCGTTTGTTACCCCTCAAATTACAAAAGACACACTTCTTATTCATCGAAAAGAGTCTTTAAACATCATTTATAACCAAGTTTTAAAATTAGGAGCCGAACTATCTTTATCTTCCAAACACAACCCTACTCCAACAATATTGACAGCTACGATAGCCAAGTATGCTCAATTATTAGGAGAAAAAGGTACTAAGGCAATAAATCGAAATCCGTATGAACCATGGAGACAGTTTGTTAATTTGATAGAGCTCAAACTTGAAAATACAATTTCAGGAACTTTTAGTGATTCTAAGCTTTTTTATAGAAGTAGTAATGAATTACAAAAAGACTTAAAATTTATTAGGGAACTTTTAATTGAAATTAAGGCTGATAAAATTGCAGAAAGTTTACTCTTTCCTTTAGAGCGAATAGTACAGTGTTTCGGCTTTCATTTGGCAAAGTTGGATATCCGTCAGAATAGCGAATATTATGAAAAAGCGATTACTCAAATTTTGCAAAAATCTACATTAGCAAATACTGATTTTCAAAATTGGGATGAAGATACACGACTTACATTTTTGAATAAAGCAATAGACTCACCAGAGCTTTTAACTAATATCACCATTTCTTATGGAGACGAAGCTGATAATGTGTTAGATTATTTTAGAGTTTTAAGAGATCACAACATTTTATATGGCTCTGAGGGAATCGGTTCATTAATTGTTAGTATGACAAGAAGTCTAAGTGATTTACTCATGGTGTACTTCTTTATGAAAGAAACTCAACTATTAGGAACAGATTTATTGGTGGTACCTCTATTTGAAACTATTGAAGATTTAGACAATGGAGCTTCTATATTAGACAAATTCCTTAAGCATCCAATGACAAGAAAACGGAAAATATTGGTGAATGAGGCTCAAGAGGTTATGGTGGGTTATAGCGATAGTAATAAAGATGGTGGCGTAATAGCTAGCAAGTGGAATCTATATAAAGCAGAAACAGCACTTACGGAAGTAGGAAGAAAAAATAATATTAAGGTGTTTTTCTTTCATGGGAGAGGAGGAACTATTAGCCGTGGTGGAGGTAAATATCATCGCTTTATTGAGGGAAAACCAACTGGCTCCGTTAACGGTAAATTAAAATTAACCATACAGGGAGAGTCTATCTCACAACAATTTGGGAATCTCTTAACGGGAACATATAACTTAGAAATGTTAGCTTCTGGAGTGGCACTGCATACCTTACCTCCTACTGAAACTAAAGAACAAGACTACCCCATAAAAACATTAGAATGGTTGTCTGATAAATCAATGCAACATTATAAAAACTTAATCAATGATAAAGATTTCATGCAATTTTATAGTGAAGCAACTCCTATTGATATTCTAGAGCAAAGTAAAATTGGTTCACGACCAGCACGAAGAACTGGAAAAAGGGAGCTAAAAGATTTGAGAGCTATCCCTTGGGTTTTTAGTTGGAACCTATCGAGATTTACACTAACTGGATGGTACGGAGTTGGAGCCGCCTTAAAAGAATTAAAAGAGCAGGATAATGATAGTTTTGAAGATTTAAAAAAATCCATAGCTTCTTGGCCATTTTTAAGGTATTTATTCATTCAAACAGAAACCAATTTATTAATTGCCAATACAGAAATCATGAAAATGTATGCTAATTTGGTTACAGATGAAAAGATAAAAAATAAATTTTTAAACCTCATTCTGTCTGATTATGAAGATAGTAAATTAAATATTGAGTATTTATTGGATGATAGTGTAAATGTAAGACGAACTGGGCAGCTTAACACTTTAAATCTTCGAGAAAAAGAATTAAAGGTATTGCACAAATTTCAGATTGATTCAATAATAAAATGGAGAAGTCTAAAAGACAAAAACGATCCTCAATCTGAAAAAATGCTATTGAAATTACTACACATAATCAATTCATTATCAGGAGGATTAGGTAGTACTGGGTAAAATATTTTTTAGTTAAAACAAAACCTATGCGTAATTTTCCCCTTCGGACTAATTACGCATAGTTGATTCGTTGGTATAATTATAAAAAGCCTTGAAATAAGGCACAGAATTTCAAACAATTATTTATAAAAAATAAAGAGTAACAAACCGTTAGAATTGACCTCTCAAATTAAAAAGTTTATCCGAACTTAGTACTGGAAAATAAAATAAGTATGAACTAGTTAAACTTTATGGAATTATGCCTACATCAATTAATGAATAGATTAGAAAGCAAGAATGTAAGATCTAATGAACACATGAATTATGGAAGAAAAAAAGATGAATTTTATTTCGATCAAACATTTATGTATTCAGCTCACGGTAAAAGAACATCAAATATGGATAAAAAATTACAGCGTAAATCAATTTTTAACCTGAAGATGATACATTGCAGGATGAGACATTTAAATAAAATTTTGTAACCTCATAATATGAACCAATTCTATCAAAATATTATCATTAAGGCATTAGGATTTAGAAGAAAAAAAGCAAACCTACCTTCGGAACAATTTGAGAAGGAAATTAAAAATGCTGAAGTTGAGTTTTTTCATCTAATTCATGATAGCTTTTTCATTTTATTAGGCGTTTTATCAGCTAGTTTTGGATTAAAAGGCTTTTTGCTGCCTAATATGTTTATTGATGGTGGTGTCATGGGAATTTCTCTTACAATAGCCGAATTGACCGAAATCCCATTATCAATTCTAATAGTGGTAGTAAACCTCCCATTTTTAATTATGGGTTTTTCCACAATTAGCAGGCAATTTGCTTTGAAAAGCATTATTGCAATTTTATTACTTGCTATTTCTGTTCATTTTATTACGTTTCCTATAATTACAGATGACAAATTACTTATTGCAGTTTTTGGTGGTTTCTTTTTAGGATTAGGAATAGGATTAGCAATTAGGGGTGGCTCTGTTATCGATGGCACAGAGGTTTTAGCAGTTTATGCAAGTCGAAAAACCTCATTGACAATAGGTGATATTATTATGATATTTAACATTATTATATTTGGTGCTGCAGCATATGTATTTACAATTGAAATTTCATTATATGCAATATTGACCTATTTAGCAGCATCAAAAACTGTCGATTTTGTTGTATCGGGTATTGAAGAATATTTAGGAGTTACAATTATATCAGATAAAAATAAAGAGATTAGGTTAGCTATCATTGAAAAACTAGGAAGAGGTTGCACAATTTATTCTGGTAAAAGGGGACAGTCATTAGAACAAACAGATATTATTTATACATTAATTACAAGATTAGAATTAGCAAAATTGCAAACAGAAATAGATAAAATAGATAAAAAGGCATTTGTTGTTATGCATAGTATAAAAGATGTAAAAGGAGGTATGATTAAAAAAAGACCATTAAAATAACTAACAAGAAAGTTCCTACTTATGAAATCAGCCACTAATTTTATACTAGTTGCTTCTCAAATTTTTCATATAAGCTTAAGAATAAAAAATTAAACTTATTAATACAATATTAATGGCGCTTTATTTGGGTTCTTCATCTATACTACATAGAGTTTACCAAATTTGGAAATATTTAAAATCTTTCCACCCGACTGGGAATTAAATACAGTAGAATTAGTTTCTATTTATTTAAGAACAAGCTTCTATATAACCTTTATTTTCAATTGTTTTATATATCCTTTAAATGATTATATTTTCTTAATCTCCAAATTTTTAAAACTTTTGTCTAATCTCAAATACACAATTTTATTTAGTTAAATAATTACTTACCTTTTATCTTTAAAAACTACTACATTAATTATCACTCTATTTTTTTTGATTCTTGAAATATTATCTTGAATATTATAATTTGTTAAAATCAATCCCCTTTTTGCTGACGATTTACAAATGAAAGTGATTTTGAAATATGGAAAAAACACGCAATAGACAAATTTCTAAAGATTAGAATAAATGAAAATAAAGTTTTAAGAGATTATGCCGGTACTAACTTAATAGAACTATTTTCAGTTTCACTTGAAACTTTTTTTGAACAACCCGATTTTTTCGAGAGCAACGAACCTAATTTATATTTAAGTATAACTAAATTACTAAAGCAAGATCCTAGAAATAAATTAAACCCAATTGAAAAATAGATAAAACAATTAATATGTTAAACTTATTCTTTAATTCATCCTCTAAAGTAAACAAAAAAAAATTTGATTTGAATTCATTAAAAAAAATCAACAATCATTCTAAGCAATAATATTTTTGTTTCGTACTTAAAAATATTTAATTTTATCAGAGGTAAGTTTTAAAAGTGAAAAAGACTTCTATTTTTTTTCTTAAGAGACTTTTATTGATGATAGTAATTAATTAAATACAAATATGACTCTGAAAGAAACATTAAATAAGCTAGAAGAACTGAGCGATGAAAAGACGTTAAAATACAACTTAAAAAACAATGTAGGCGATAACCAGTATGGAGTCAAACTCGGGGATCTTCGAAAAGTGGCAAAAAAAATTAAAACGAATCACAATTTGGCTATTGAATTATGGGCAACAAAAAACTATGATGCCCAGATGCTTTCAATGCTGATTATTGAACCTGAAACACTTACAACTGATAAATTGGATGCAATGGTTCGGTCAATAAAATATATTCGTGTGGCGGACTGGATCAACTCATATGTTGTGAAGTTACACCCCGAAAATGAATCTTTACGCATAAAATGGATGCAAGACAAAAATCCAATGGCAGCTCGTGCTGGTTGGAACCTAACTACTCAACGTATTGTTAGAAATCCTGAAATGATTGATATTCCATATTTACTTGAAAGAATTGAAAATGAAATGCCTACTGCTCCTTCAGAAACGCAATGGACAATGAACTTCAGCCTTGCCGAAATTGGTATCCATCACCCAAAATACCGTGAACGTGCAATTAGTATTGGAGAAAAATTAGGTGTATATCGTGATTATCCCGTTTCAAAAGGTTGTACCTCTCCCTTCGCTCCTATTTGGATAAAAGAAATTGTAAGCAGAAAAGAAATACAGTAGCTACCAAAACATTTAGCAAATTGTTTAATTATAAAAAATAGAAACGAAAACTCAAATTTGAAAAAAGGAATCCAATAATACTCAAAAAAATAAACCATAAAAAATTGTCCGAATTGCAAATTCGAAGTTGATGATCATTCTGAATTATGCTGGAAGTGTAATTATAGTTTCTCAGATAAAGAAATTGTAAAAATAACTGATTCCGATGAACAAAATTTTGATCTAGAAATTGATTGTTTAAAATGTAAAATTCCGATGCAAAAATCTGGTAATTTCAAATTTCTAGAAGGTGCTAGAACGGGATTATTTGGAAATATTTTTGAATTATTACAAAACAGGGAATCATTTGACTTTTTCATTGCTCAAAGTGCGGAAAAGTTGAATTTTTTATCCCTAAACAATAATTAAAATATAAACAATTCTATAAGCTCATAATATTACGTCTATAAATTTACTCTTTACTAAGATTGAACAGCTAATAAATTATAAAAAATAAACTATCATAATCTTTGGTGAAATTTAAATTTGATAACTCTTTTTAAACGTTTTATGTCCCTCAATTTTCATTATCTTGTTGTCTTTTTTATAAATACTATTAAACAATGAATATGAAATATGTACATCTGTTTTTATTAATCGTCATTATTTCTTGTAATACTGAAAATCAACAATATAGATCCACAATTGATTTACAAGGACAATGGCAATTTACATTGGACACAGCCAATGTTGGGTTAAAAGAAAAATGGTATTTGACTAATTTTAATGACTCAATTCAACTACCCGGGACAACAGACACAAATAAAAAAGGATTCAAAAATACAGATACCACTACAATGCATCTTAATAGAGTATATGAATACGAAGGTGTTGCTTGGTATCGCAAAAAGATTACAATTCCTCAAGATTTTAATAATAAGCATATTCAATTATTTCTAGAACGTACAAAATCATCAAAAATATGGATTGACAGTACTTTAATTGGAGAATCTAAACTGCTTCAATCACCTCATCAATTTGATGTTTCAAATTACTTAGCACCAGGAGAACATTATATCACAATCCGAATTAATAACGATTTAAAATTAACACCATACGGAAATGTTCACATATATTCAGACGATACCCAAACCAACTGGAATGGAATAATTGGTGAAATAAATTTAGAAGCTTCATCAAAATCATATATCTCAAATCTTCAGGTTTTTCCAGATGTAGATAATCGCAAGTTTGATATTTATTTGGAAATAGACAATAAACTTGAGTTTGATAAATTTAAAATTGAACTTCAGGTTGAAAAAACAATGAATGGAAAAACCACGCAATTAAAAACAAAGGAAATAAATTTAAAATACCAACCTCAAATAAAACTAGAATATATTTTAGATGATGAATGTAACCTTTGGGATGAATTTGAACAACCAATTTATAACCTAACTGCAATTATATCAAATGGAGATAATAAAGACAATAAATCTGTCTCTTTTGGAATGCGAAAGTTTGATATCAATGGAACTCAATTTACAATTAACGGTCGGACCACTTTTTTAAGAGGAAAACACGAAGCAGCAGTTTTTCCACTAACAGGATTCCCACCTATGAATGTTGAAGATTGGATTAAAGTGTATAAAATCGCAAAATCATATGGCATAAACCATTATCGTTTTCATACATACTGTCCACCTGAAGCAGCATTTACTGCTGCTGATATTGAAGGAATTTACCTGCAGGCAGAATTACCTTTCTGGGGTGGTTTAGAATCGGACTCAATCGCTCAAATGATAAAAAAAGAAGGTTTTGCTATGTTAAAATCCTATGCAAATCATCCATCTTTTGTAATGTTTTCTCCTGGAAATGAAATTTGGAGTGGTCATGATAATGTAGAAAAAGTAATGCTGGCTTTTAAAGCTTACGACAATCGCCCACTTTACACAATGGGATCTAATAACAATATTGGCTATCTACCTCCAAGAGCGTATTCCGATTTTTTTGTTGGTGCAAGAACTCCATTCTTCAAAGATTCGATTCTAACACATACCCGGCTAACTCATGCATTTGCCGATTCTAAAGATGGTGGAATATTGAACTCACAAATCCCATCAACGGAGGTGAATTTTAATTATTCAGTTTCTCAGATGAAATTACCTATTGTAAGTCATGAAATTGGACAGTACCAAATTTTCCCAAATTATAATGAAATTAAAAAATACACAGGTGTTTTACGTGCATGGAATTTAGAAGTGTTCCGCGAACGATTGGCTGATGTAGGTATGGCTAATATGGACAGTATTTTTCAAAAGTCATCTGGAGCTTGGTCTGCTATTTGTTACAAAGCAGAAATGGAAGCAGCCATTAGAACTAATGGTTTAGCCGGATTTCAATTACTTGACTTACAAGATTTTACAGGGCAAGGAACAGCACTTGTTGGAATACTGGATGCATTTATGGATAGTAAAAATGTAATAACACCCGAAGATTGGAAGCAATCTTGCAACGATGTAGTATTACTGATTGAGTTTCCAAATTATTGTTATGCCAACAACGAAAAATTTAATGCTAAAATGGTAGTTGCCAATTATTCGAATAAATTAATGAATAGTAACTTAAATTGGAACATAAAAAATGAGGATGGTACAATTATTAAAAATGGAACTTTTTTAAACCAGAAAATTAAGAATGGATGCTTATCACTATTAGGCGAAATAAATGTTGATTTATCATCAATTGAAAAAGCCGAAAAATTAACAGTGAATGTCTCAATACCAAAAACTGAATATAGTAACTCCTATCCTATGTGGGTATATCCTTCAAAAAATAATACAGTTGAAATACCTGAAAAAATAGTTGTTACAGATAAATTAAACAATCAAATTATTTCCCAACTACAACAAGGAGCAAAAGTATTGTTATTTCCACAAACCGAAGATGTTAAAGACAAAAGCTTTTCTGGTCATTTTCCTCCAGATTTTTGGAACTATGGTATGTTTAAAGGAATTAGTGAAAATAATAACAAACCCGTTTCACCAGGTACTTTAGGACTATTAATGGATCCTAAACATCAAATATTCAATACTTTTCCAACAGATTTTCATACAAACTGGCAATGGTTCTCAATAATTAAAGCGAGTAATTCTTTAATCCTTGATGGTACTTCCGAAAAATATTTACCTATTGTTCAGGTTATTGATAATCTGGAACGAAATCATAAATTGGGACTTATTTTTGAATTCAAAATTGGAAATGGAAAATTACTGGTTTGTATGTCACAATTAAATAAAATACAAGATAAACCTGAAGCCATTCAACTTTACAAATCAATTTTAAATTATATGAATTCAGAGAGTTTTAATCCTATCTATTCTTTAAGT